>Ga0123342_1002921_pt1 | contig 28036 bp, 10 predicted proteins | sample Turbeawhitnodule_FD_89960 | JGI IMG/M metagenome (GOLD analysis project Ga0123342, IMG submission 89960) | Root nodule microbial communities of legume samples collected from Mexico - Turtle bean Mexico white nodule | ecosystem: Host-associated > Plants > Roots > Nodule | place: Mexico: Nepantla... | reverse complement strand
TTTATTCATTAATTATATTTCTAACTATTTTAAACATTAAAAATATTTATTTTTTAATCCATTCAAAATTAAAATTATCAATTTCTTTTTAATTTATTATTTTATTTATTTATTTTTGAAATGATGCTAAATAGGGAAATAAAAAATAAAAGGGTGCTAGATAGGGAAATAAAAAATAAAAGGATGTTAGATAGGGAAATAAAAACAAAAAGGTGTTAGATACGGAAATAAAAACAAAAGGGTACTAGTTAGGGAAATAAAAACAAAAGAGTGCTAGATAGAGAAATAAAAGTGTAATGGTGGGGAATTAAGCCAAATTTAGTAGCAAAAATTTTGGTAGTTAATTAGATACCAATTTAAAAATTATTTATCACTAATGGAAACTAATTTAAAAACCAATAATTTTTAAGTTTCTAAAACAGTCACTTATTTATAGTTAATATAGTAACTAATTATTTTTTATTTCTAAAATTGGTTTTTATTTAATGATTTTGTTGCAGTATAGGTGATGTATTTTGAATGTTAAGAATTTATTTATTATATTAATTTTAATTTTTGATATTATTAAATTGTATATTTTTAATATTTATATAATATTAATTTTTTTACATATTATTATTTATTATATTAGTATTATGTTAATTTTTTTGTAAAAATATGAATTTCGATTTAAAATCCAATTTAAATATTTAAATTTAAATTTACAAAATTTAAACTAATTTTATAAAAAAAATTGAATTTGAAATATGTCGTCTAAATATTTATATTTGGATTAGATTTTAAATGGGCATGAGTTTGCATAGAAACCTTAAAAGTTAGTTGTAGACTGTCTAAGGTTCACATACATGCTATCAATATAAATATACTTCGTGAAATCAGTAATCGAACAGAAAAAGATTAGTTACACACATATCTCAGATTAACACGTTTTTAAAGAAGATTTACTACTTTTGATGATAAAACTTTTACCATTTTTGGTATAATGTGGTATCCATTCTTGAAATAGTACAAAATCTTGAGGGAAATTAGTGACGAGGTGATTAACATTAGTGTTGTGGACATTTATGTTGAAAGAGTAATTGACAAACTGTAATTTGGTCCACTAACACTAATGGAAAATGACTTGTTGACATTTGATGTCACTTAGTTATGTAGTGATGACAAAGTCATACACAATTAATCTAAATTTTCCACTATCTTTCTTTATAATTATGGAATTATCTGTTGCATTAAAAAGACAAGAAATTATGTGCCTAATAACCATTCTTAAGCAAAGAAAAAACATTGTTTTGAAGTAGATTTGAGAATTTAAATTCCCTTCTTATATTTGATTTTTATTTTTTGAGCATTAAGCTTCATTTTCCCAAATATTCTTCTATACAATTTAATTTCAATTTATCCTCTTACTTTTCATGTTAATTAATATTATTTGTATTTTATAATATTAACTTCAATATTTAATTTTATCAAAAAATACTGACTAAAACATAACTACTAATATTATTTAAAATTTTAAATATCTGTTTACATATATAATAATAATATTAATAACTTAAATAATTATTTTTAACTGAATTATATACTATTTTAAAGACTAAAAAAATATTTGTGTGTAAAGTGATTTTTATTATTAATAAAAAATTATAAAATAATTTTTAAATTAGTATCTATTAGGTATAGAGTTTTAGTCACTAATATTTTATATTCTAAATTGGTCTCAATTATATAAATTATTAATAATAATACTTATATTATTTTTTTTCAAAATAAAATTAAACGAAGTTTAATATTAATTTATATTTAAATATAAAATTTAAATTAATACAACATTTAATATTAATTTGTTTTAAATTGTTAAATTTAGTAATTTATACTCAATCAAATTTAATTAATCATACCGATTTTTAATATTAACAATGGTTAAATTGTTTTAAATTCAATAAATTTATTAACAATAAATAAATACCTATTAATTTTAATTATTTAATTTAATATTTTATATAAAAATTATCAAACAAATACTCTTAAGATTTTTTTTTAATTTTATGATTTTTTATAAAAAAAAACTAGGCTATAAGTAATTCTTTGAAACTGAATTTTAGTCATTTTTTGGCTATAGTTACTTGGAGTTTTTTTTTAGTTAGTGTATTTTGAAAACTTCCTTAAGAAATTTAAGGCAAGTCAAAAGGCTACACAAACTTTTCAAAACATCCCTCTCCCAACCTGAAACAATAATTATTGCTTGAAAACAAATATAAAAGAATTTATAACAGTTTCATTACAGGAGTTATTTTAAAAGATTTTAATTTATTTTTTTAAAATTTTATTGTATTATATATTTTTAAGTTTTTATTATAATATAAAAAAATATAAGACTTGCATTTTTATTAATATTTTGTTTAATTAATGCCAGATATATATTTTTAAGACAGATAAATATATTTTTACTTTACTTTTATGATTAGACTCTTACTTTTTTATGCTTTTATGATTTAGAGTCTTGTTTTTGTTTTTTTTTATTATTATATTCTAATAAAATGATATTATAAGATCTAGATAATAATTTTATAATCTAAAGACACTTATAAAAAATTTCATATCTCCATTTGAAAATATTTAAAAGTAGTTTTAATTTGTTTCAAACAAGTCTAGTTAATCTTTAGAAATATTTCAAAAGAAACACAACCAAAACCTTCATTTAATTCACACACATAAAACCGTTGTTAACAATAAAGACCGTTGTTAGAAAATTAGACTATATATATATATATATATTAAATTAATTAGATTTAAAATTGATATTTGAGTTGTCTTCATTTGAAAATCCCTACGTTTTGAAGTTAACGCTTTGGACCGTCATAGCATAGTTGATGGATAATGAGTTTCTGTTTTTAATATGATAGAATGATGAAATAATTGGAAAAGGTCTAGTTTTAGATTTTGTTTCTCTAGCTGCTTCCAACCTATATACACCATCCACGTCAAATCATTATGTTCGTTATAACATTATCGTACCTCACACCCATCCACCTCAAACATTATCTAAATCGTTTCATAACACGTCACTCCACTACATGCTTCCATTTTCATTTCTCAAAACTTTCACTCACATAACATTATGCCCATGCCAGCCATGTAATGTCGTAAGTGAAAAACAAGCATCAACAAATCTATAAATATAACAATTGAGGGAGTAAAAAAAAAGAAAGTTTTACAACTTGTTTCTATTATAAAAATCTACACACAAAAAAAAGAAATCAAAAGGAAAAAAATTGACTCATTACACATTGTTCTATCTGTAATGTGAGTTATCTATTATTTGTCGCATGTCTAGTTTTACATGTTCAACACACTACGTCTCGTTGCGTTTGATATCTTCAACGTCTCTTTCATTCATACCTTTTTTTTTTCTACCTTAGTCACTTAACTTTTATGTTTTTGACATTCACAAAACTTAATGCAATAATAGGTGTTAGTTGTTTTATTGTTGCTCTTCTCATTGTCCTGTTATAAAACACACTCAGTATGCATCAGTCATAATGTATCTATAAATCATAAATTGTTGGAATAATATATGTGCGTATGTCACTAAAGTTAAAAACTCTTTCTTTGGATTCCAAATACAATACATTAATTTTGGTTTAAAGTCAATATTCATTAACACCACAATTGTTGCAATTTTTCGTTAAACGTTTCTAATGAATACCATTTATAACATTTAGAACTAATTTATTTGGAAAGTTGAATTATTCATGTTGAATTATTTGTTCAATATGCTCCAAAGTCTACACACTACTATTATCACTCAAATTAAAATATGGTACATGAAATTAGTCTTCTTTTTTGTTATAAAAAAAATTTATCAACAAATATTAAATCCACTCTCAAAAGATTCGTACACATGGGTTCAAATACTAATTATACATTTCAATTGAATGCAATAGAGAGAAACCAAATAAGAAAACTAACAATAGTAAACAAATTTTATATGGTAGAAATAATAAGGAAAAAAATGAAGAAATTTTTCTTTACTTGTTTCAGTGAAAGAATAAACAAATGAAAATACACTTTGTGCATTTTCGAATGTAAATAGTTTCCACTTTGATTTCTTGACCAGTATTGGTCCAATTTCTACTTCTTTTGAATTCGAATGTAAATAGTTTCCACTTTGATTTCTTGACCAGTATTGGTCCAATTTATGCTTCTTTTGAACAAACGTAATAGAGGACTGTTTCTTCCTGCAACTCCATATATTCTTCTTAAACCTTTATAAATTTTCATATTTTTCAAAATATTTTTTTTAATATTTTGGATTACGTAATTCGAAAGTTTTTTTTAAAATTCGTAAGTAGCTTTTGGATTACATAATCCAGAAACCTTTTTTCAGATGCGTGATTAATTTTTGGATTATATAATTTGGAAGTTATTTTTAGCTTCCGGATTATGTAATCTGAAAGTATTTTTTCAAATATATGTCCAGATTCCATAATCTAAAAACTACTCTATGAAATGACAAAATAAAGATAAAAAGGTTTTTTTTACGTCTTGTATGGGAGTGACAGGAAGAAACAGTCGTAATAGAGATATCTGAAAATTTGTGAATTGATCCAATTGGAGACATGAGACCAGGCCCATTTAAGACTGGAGCTCTTAATTGTATATAAGCCCATTATAGTACAGCGTAAGATCCAAAGTTACAAAAGATTAAGCGCAATTTGGTGGAAGAGCAGACCCAAATAAAAAAAATACCGCTAGAGTGTACAACACATTTAAACGGACTACTTCTTCTGCAACCTCATACATTCTTGTCACACCCCATATTAAATATGAAAAAACCTTTTTATCCTTTTTGTGTCATTTTCATACATATTTTAAAAAATATTTTCAGATTTAGAAGTGTTCTCTAAATTTATAAAATCTAGAAGAAATTTAAAAAAAATATATTTCAGATTACATAATCCAGAAGCTAATTTTGAATCCAAAAATAACATTCAGATTATGTAATCCAAAATATATATTTTTTTAAAAAAAATATTTTTTTTAAAAAAATAGTATTATGCATTACATCTGAAAGTTTTTTTTTAATTTGAAAATAACTTATGATTACATAATCCAGAAACTAATAACGAATATGAATAAAGATTTTCGGATTACATAATTCAAAAACTAATTACAAATTTTTAAAAAGTCTTTAGAATTATATAATATAGAATATAAACTACACTTTTTTTTTACATAAGGACACTTTTAGAATTAAAAAATTTATAGAGATTGATACAATAACATATGAACAGAACGAGTCCATTATGGACATAGAGGTGCAGGAAGAACGAGTCCATTAAACGTTGTTGGCACAAACCACATTGCTACATTCCACTTTCATAGGGTTTTGATGTTATATTTTACTAATTAATTCAAAGCTTGCTTTGCAATTTTCGTTTTTTTTTGTGCTCTTTTGTTGCTAATGAAATGTTATGTTTTTCTCTCTGGCTAGTAGGTATCTCATTCTTGATGAGGCACATGAGAGGACTTTGGCTACCGATGTGCTGTTTGGTCTTCTTAAGGAAGTGCTTAGAAATAAACCTGACTTGAAGTTGGTTGTTATGAGTGCAACTCTTGAAGCTGAAAGTTCCAGGGCTATTTTAATGGAGTCTTATGAAGGTTCTTGGAGAGGGATTACTTGGAGGTTGCTATTAGGACTGTGGTGCATGTGTGAACCTTCTGGAGAAATACTTGATTTTCTCACTGGAATGAAGATTGTAGTATCAACAAATATAGGAGAAACTCCTTCCCAATTGATGGTATAGTCTACGTTATTGTCCTTGGATTTGCTAAGCAGAACCCTTGAGTCTGTGTCGAGTCTTTGTTGGTGTTTCCAATATCAAAGGCTAGTGCTAATAAGAGATATTGGCGTGCTGGAAGTTATGAAGTATAGACGTGGATATATACATGAATAGAGTTATGGAGATACGGTTAAATTAAAAATTATAGAACACATTATATATATAATTATATATACTTATGTATATCATAATATTTTATATTTGTTTATCATTATTAAAAAATACTATTTTTAATTTTGGTTTATTAGAAAATAAGTTAATAACATCAAGAATTCTATTTTCATCCAATGAAAAGTCATATTCTGCAATATTTCATAATTTAGTTTTCTCTTCTTTATAATTTAAGGAGTTTCTTGAGAGAAGACAAAGATTACTATGGATAAATGCTAGATTCCCTACCTTTTTAGGTGTCATCTTATTTATTTTTTTAAAGAATGTATAAAGGAGTAAATACTCTAATTCTTCTCACAAGAAGAAGAACATGATTGTCCAAGTAATTTAAGAGTTGTTTTCTGAAGTGTTAGTGCATGAACTCCATGAACAATCTACCATGATTTTGCATCAATTTTTATCTATATCCCTTAAAGAGTCAACATCGGCTAAATTTTCTCTTCCATATGAAAAGTTTGCAAATTCTATATTTAATTGTCTCCTTACATTCACATCATCAAAGTACCTCTTAAAACATTTCTTCCTTTCGTGAGTAAATTCCTTATCTTGACGTGGGACAAGTCTTTGTGAATCTTCATTTGACCATTCATGACTATAATATCTACATAAAAATATATAAACATAAGTTAATTTAATATTATGTACTCAATAAAATATAATTATAAAATAATTTAACTATATAATGTATTGGATTTAAAGAATGAGCAAGACAATGAAGAGATGTGCTACTCTTACTCCAATGATAAATTAATATTAAGTTTACTACTCCAAAAAAATGATGAATGTTCAACTTCTGTATTTCTTTTATGTTGGTATATGACCTTTCTCACATTTTCAATCATTGAATCTCACATTTCGTATACTAAATAAAGAGTAGCCATATTTGTATCTGTTTTTCTGAGAACATCATAAATAGGTATGTAATCAACCTTCATCCACCAATTATCAGTCAACAAAGTTTCTTTCACAAATTGTGCACTATTCACATTATCCTCTTTGTAAGAAGACCATTGGTCACTAATAACCATTTTTTGGAGTCTTTTTTCCAAACTTCTAAACATTTTTAGCATGACTATGGTTGAAGCAAATATGGTTGAAGCAACAGAAAGCAATTTCAATGAGTTGAAGTTATTGAACATTGATAATCTCATAGAGTGTCCCATAATAAAGGTTTTAATAAAGGTAACATCATCATCAATTTGTGAGATCCAAGAACATTGTTGATAAGTATCACTATTTTTTTGGTATTTTTTGTTGCATATATTTTTCAATGCAAGATTCAAGGTGTGCACTACACAAGGAGTCCAATAGATTGAAAGAAATTCTAATTCTATGAGCATACCCGCTACCTTACATACAAATGCATTAATAGTTACAATTTGTACTACATTTCTTAGTCCAACCTTCATAATTGCATCTCTCATGTGTTTAGTAATAAAATCTTTGTCCTTTATTTTACCAGATTCATCTAGTGACTTCAAAAAGAATAGTCCACTCTCAGTGATAGCCATAAAATTTATAAGTGGTATTCTTTGAAGATCACTCTACCCATCACTAAATATTGTTACACCTTTCTGATTCCAGGAGTTTCTTATAAGTTGTAGAAGGTTTTCTACATGACTTATTTTCTTTGAAAGTAAAGGACCTATCAGTTTATTATATGTTGGCGGTACATATCCACTATATGATTAGAAGTATTAACTACATAAGAAAATGCACTCCAATAATAAGGACTTCTTACTAAATGAAATGGTAGTTCTGAAGAATAAAACATTCTCGCAACTTCACAATCAAGAGTATATCTCTTTTGAATATTGAAAACATCTTGTAAAGAAACTTTGAGTTTTAGGTTAAGATAATTGTTTGTCTAATTTCCTTCATCAGATACAGGTGGTAGAAGAACTTTTTTCTTTTTTAAATATTTTATTTTCAATGATGCTTCATTGTCTATTTTTTAACTCAATAAGTTTTGAAGAGGTCACATTCGAACAAATTCTAACTCCTTCCCCGTTAATTTTTTAAAACTATGCTCTTACTGGGGTGTAAGATTCATTGAATAAAAAAGCACACATACTACACTTGATCATATTATTTCCACCATTGGGAGTTTTTCTTAACTTTGAAACATATCTCCACAAAGATTTTATTTCATTTTGTTATTCGATAGCTTAAGTAGGTATATTCATCTTAATTTCAATAAAAAAAATTAAATATAAAATATTTACTTACATATAAAAATCAAATAAATTAATTTAATAGAAATAAAATTATGAATATAAAATTTAAGAAATTAAAAATTAATTATAATATAATATATTATATATTTTTAAAATAATTTCCAATTATTATGCTATTTAAGGTTATTTTATATTTTTAATTTCAACATCATTATTATTAAAATATTATCATCTTTGATATAATAAAAATAAATTTAAAATAAAAAAGTTTACTAAATAAATATAAAAAATAAAACATATAATAAATTAAAGATTAACTATAATATATTTTATATTTTTAAAAATATTCAATTTTTATGTTATTTATTTAAGGTTATTTTATATTTTTCATTTTAATATAATTATTATAAAATAAATTATCTTTCATATTTAATTTTTTAAGTAAAAGTTTAATTTACCTTTATAAAATATTATTTTTAATAAAAACTTAAGCGAATATTTAAAATATTAAAAAAATTAAATTCATGTTAGTAATTAAAAAATAAAATAAAATATTTAAATTATATAAAATACAGAATATTATATAGTTATATAATAGATTATATTTAAATTATTTGAAAATATTAAAAAATAAATAAAATTATTTTAAATTCAAAATTCCTGTGAATATGTAAACTTTGTCAGATAATAATATGCAGTGTCCATTCAATAGAAAACAATCCTAATAAAAATTATATAATTATATTCAAATTATTTGAAAATATTAAAAAATAAATAAAAGAATTTTAAATTTAAAGTCTGTTTGCTCAGAATTGACTGTGCGCATTAAATAGAAAACAAAAAGTCATTATGACTGATTTATAAATGATTGTATACCAAATCCTACAAGTCATTTCTAAATTCTTAAAATTTGAAATAGTATCTATACTGAAACTAAGATAATGGATGGGAAGGACTTGGATTTATTTTTTAATTTCATTAAGAATAAATATGTCTTTTCATCAAAAATATGAAACTGCATGAAAAAAAAATATGGAGGTGGAGGAAGAAATTGTCTATGTTCTAGTTTTCAAAGAGATTTTTTTATTGTTTTGATTTTCACATTTGTTGGTAGTTTCTTGATTTTTAAAGTTTAATTACTTGGATCCATAATTGATTTATTTATTTTTTCAATGTTATCTCTTAAGTACTAAAAGGCTGTATTTAGTCTTACTTGTTTTTTAAATGTATGGCAATGCTTTTATTTTCCCTAAATTGATATAGAAACAAACTTTAAATAACGTTAATGTGTCATTGTTACGGTTGATACGTTAATGTTCACATGGTTATTGTTGAATGTGACATTAAAACTTTCACTGCCACCCATAAAAATACCTTACACCAATACATCATGTTGTTTCCTCACTTAAATGTGAATTGAGACACATCAACAATACTTGACACTCTTTAAATATTGTTTCTATCAATCTATCGAAAGGAAAAATATAGAACTATTTTTTTTTAAATGGAATCAAATTGAACATTAATAAAAAATAGTCGGAACGACGTTGAAAAAAAGTAAACAAATCGGTGATAAAAAATAAGTACTTAATCCTTATATTTATTAGCAAAAATGTATTTGTGTAATAGTATTTTTTACTTTTTGAAATTGAGTTTGTTAAATTTATAGTTAATGAGAATTTTTATCTACGTAATTAAAGGTTGAGAATTTAAATAAAAGTAATTTGAGTGGCAAATAAATGATATCTTAAAGAAAAAATTGGAAACCAAATATGAGAAAGGATGATGACAGGAGCTCAAGGGTAAAAATTGGAGTGTAAACGAAGAATGCACGTTGTCATTATTATTAGTATACATTGTCTTTTCCTTTATTATACTCCGTAACTTCATTTTTACAGTTACAGCGTGTTTTGGTTAACATATTATTTTGATCTTTTATTTTATTTTTGGTTACAGTTTAGTACCCCAAGTTTAAAAATTTCTACTTTAACCTTCAAGTTTATCTATTAGACTAAGTTGCTTTAAGAGGTAAAAAAAAACTAACATGTTTAATCGTGATTTTGGAAAATTAAAGCGTCTAAGGAAGTGGGCACTAAAGCGTCTAAGGAAGTGGGCACCCTCAAATTGAATAAATTAGAAGAAGTTGACAGCAGTTGAACTAGACGCGGGATAGTGCAGAAATGAATTGCTGTGGTATATATAGATTGAGTCTTTGAAATTAGGAAATATAGTTCAGCACTTGGTAGTTGCTGAATAATACAAATTAGCACTGAGCTTTTAGGATTATATAGATGAGTTTGAGAAGGGGAATAAGAGCACTAAATGGCATAATCGTGCCTAAAACCTTACATTTTTTGCTTCTCTTTTGTCAGACTTAGGTATAGTTCATCTATTTCCACCTGTGACAATATAAACAATTTTGTGAGTATTTCTAGACTGCATTTCAGAAATAAGAGCATACTGATTACCTGATAATACTTTAGCAGTTTGTTTCTTTTCTTCTTAAGTGTTGCAGTCACCAATTCTCTTTCCATGTCGAATGGATAAGGCTCTAATATCACTCCCTTGATATGTTCAAAGCCCCTCAGCTAATTTGGAAATCAAAATTCAAGAGGAAAAAACACAGTTAGAGAATCATATCCATGCTTTCGTACTTCATAAACCTCAGCATTTGATGTTACCTTATTTCTCTCAGCTGTCAATTTCAGCTCAGATAGCACATATTTGTTGAGTTGGTCAAGAGAGCAGAGTTTGTCGAAAGAAGATATGTGACCATTTGTATATGCCCACTTATTCGCAACTTCTTCATTAGGAACTACTACTGCAACTAACATTGACTTCAAGCTATTCCCATAAACCCAGATCTAAAAGTAAAACATACATAAACCGAATCAGAAGTAACCAAAACGCAACAGTCTATTGACTAAAAACTGTGCCTATTAACAGCTGAACTCATGAAAACACTTACATCTTCAACTATAGGAGTGATACCATAAACATTTTCTAGATGCTCAAGTGCTATATACTCTCCTTGGGTGAGTTTAACAAGATTCTTCTTCCTGTCAATAATCTTAATTATACCATTAGGAAGAATTTCTCCTACGTCCCCTGAGGATACAGGAAAATGTCAAACAAACGCATTAGACTATATAAAGATTCCTAAAACCAAATTCAATTTTTGGGCAGAAAATGACAACTCAATTACCTGTGTGAAACCATCCATCTCTAATAGATTCCCTTGTTAACTCTGGATTTTTGTAGTAGCCACTAAAAACAGTTTTCCCTCTTACACATATTTCACCACATGGAGGAGTTTCAAGAGGGTTGTATCCCATCTCTGGAACCTCCTCCAGCCTTATTTCATTGTATATTGATACAGCTCCAACAGTACCAACCATACACATTTCATCAGGAAAGCCAAGAGTAGTTGGTCCACATGTTTCAGTCAAACCTGGATTAACCATTGTGTCAATTTGTACTTTCTACATGCTGTGTCATGTTGTCTTAACAAAAACATTTTTAAATTGTCTGTCTATAAGAGTTATCCACATAAATTTAATCTATCAGGGAGAATGTGCTAAAAAAGTAAAATTAAAAATATGCTGTTTATGTGTCTTGTAATATAGTTAAATTTTTAATTACCATAGCCTTGGCATACAAAAGCACAAGTAGTGACACGCAAGAATTCTTCCACCTCAGGACTCAATGCTGCTCCACCAGAGATTATTAGTCGAACACGACCACCAAGCCTGGCTTTGACCTACAATGGAGAAAGTTTTATCAAATTTCAAGAAAAATATTAGTAAAAAGTTATATATAATAAATACAGGTTTTAGTTAAGAGATTATGACACAACCTTTCTGAAGGCTAATAGATCTGCTAAACGTGATGCTTCTCTTTGCTTATATCCTTTTTTCATCCAACCAAGTTTGCTGTGTTTGAAAATAAATGTGAATTAACAGAATATCTCATGATCTCAATAAATGGATAAAGATAAAGATAGGGTACAAGATTCCAACTTACTAGTTATAGAGCAAGCCAAAAACAGTTCTCCTAATTGGGTTAAGGTCTTCCACTGCTTTCTTGATACCTGAAACAAATATTCTTCCATAAATTATCATCAAATAATGTGTCAACAATACCACAAATTTCAGTAATATTATATTTTTAATTAAAAATGATTAAAAACAATAAAACTAGAGTCTATTGATAATATTTGAAGTATATAAAATATTATAATTTCTAATAAGTTTCTTTATGTATTCAATATGTTGAAGTGTGGCCTTGCCTTCATACACCTTCTCAAAAACCCGTGGGACGCCAGCAAACAGTGTTGGTTTCAACTCCATTAAATCATCCCTCAACGCGTTCAGATCCTTCAGAAAACAATTCCACAAATTCACCAAATTAAAGAATATAAAACTGGATATTTATTGGTATGAAGCAAAGAAGAATCATTAACATGTCAATGCCAGCAAGCAAATCCAAATTAACAATAAATTCAAGGACAAAATTACCCCATGATAGTAACCAACAGATGCACCCTTACGGAAAAAGTACTCCTCAATTGTGCGATCAAGGATATGGGCCAAGGGTAGGAATGACAAATACACATCATTCACAGTCATCTGTACAAATTAAGTTTGTGTCACTTTTGCTAAAAGGAAAATGGTACCATATCAGTTAGGCAATGGATAAGCATCAGATTTACCTTGTCTTCAAATTGTTCCATGAAAAGATCCATTCCTCTTACTAAAGCCATTGCGTTTTCATATATTAAAACAACTCCTTTAGGGTCTCCACTTGTCCCACTAGTGTACATTATTGTACAGATGTCATGAGCCTGAGGAGGAATAGCACTTTTGGGGTTTGCTTTTCCCTGAAAGATAATAAGTTGATCTCATTACGCAGGGTAGATCAGAAAGATACCTACCAAAAATCACAGGAATAGCCTACAGAAACAGTTTTACCACTTTATATTTACATCCATGAGCTATTTCTCTAGTAAGTTGCCATATCAAAGTTTCTATAATCTTGGGATTGCATTTTATTTTCATTCAAGAGCAAAGTTATTGTACCAGAACACCTTTACAAAAGGAAAAAGTAACTCACTTTTCCTGTGTGAACAACTTTTGTAAAGTGTGGCAAGTAAGCTTTAAAACAAACCTTCCACAATTGCAAAAGTAGACAAAAAAGTAAAAACTACTTCTCTAAGAACTAACCAACTGCAAGAAGTCATCCCAGGAATATGGCTTAATTCCAATAGCAGAAGCCTTATCTTTCTCTTCCTGTGTTAATGTAGTGAAGCACACCATGGCTGTACCATAAATCAAATTTAGCTTAATTCATTTAATCATTCTGCTAGTTCTAGCACAGAATAATTGAAATGCAAAACTTAAATTCACCTTTAAGTCGCTTTGAGGATTTACATTCAGGATTTAAGACCTGCAAATGATATATTTACTCATAGCTAAGAACCTATGAACTGCAGCTCTGAATCTCTGATATATACAAAATATCTGAAGTGGAACATTATTTAAAAAAAAAACATTATCTTATTGGTTACCTCTTTAACCTTCTTATCCTGGACGAACACAACATCTATTTCTGCATGATCTAGGATAAAATCTACAGCACCATGTCCTGCATTAAAAATATATATATAAAAACTTAAGGTTTGAATGTTGCTTCTTTTTTCTTTGTTCATTTAGATCAGAAAACAAAATTGCACTGATAAAGAAAATGAGTATCAAAGCTTTTTACTAAAATATGTAAAATGAACAAAGTGTGAAGATTTGATTAGGATCATATTTTTTGTCATGGCTCTTAATTTTGCAATACAATAAGAGAGAGAGAGGTGGGGATACATATTTATTTGAGAAAATTTACCAAGGGTGTCGTAGAGAGGCACACAAATTAAGCTTTGAGCAGAACAAGCCTACAATTAAAACATGATTATGAATTATGGTACGATACGTAGCTTCATATAAAGAACATGAGAGAAAACATTGAGAAAGCAAGGGTCATAGAACTGTCAAACCTCCATTGCCACAATCCATTCAGGGCAATTAGATCCGTAAATTCCAATTCGAGCACCCTGTTACATAAAAAAGATTCCCTTTGAAAACTGCTGATCTACTGTACTTACAAATTACGAGGGAAACCATCTCACAAGCACTTACAACTTCGGCTCCACATGCTCGTAAAGCAGAACTTATATGCAGAACTTCATCATAAACTTCCTTATACGTGTTCCACACATATGGTCCAATCTATTAACATGATCCAAAAATAGTTACTTTATTTTTTTTACATATATAAAGTCATATAACAAAACAAATCTCCGTAAGATACCTTTCCATCTACAATTTTACGCCGTCCTAGCATTGGGTTGTTAGGATAATTTTTGACAGACTCACTGCAGCCATCAAAGAAAAAGTTATCAGTGATCAAAATATCATTCATTGATCAACCACCAAAATCTCAGTTTTTATTAACAGACCCCACATTATTGTTATATGGGTAAAGCTCGGTACAGAACATATATTGTATGATTTTAATGTAATAGCGACTGCTGAATCATTATCTGAAATCAATTACCAGAAAATATCCCAAGTTGTGGAGAAATCAGGATCCATTGGTGGAAATTCATTTTTGGAGAAGACACTGCGGTACACTGGACCAACAGAGAGGCTACCATTTTTACCTTCCCTTCCTTCCTCAACCTTAACCGAAAAGGCCTTCATTCTCCTTTGTTGCGAAACCTGAACAAGGCACAACACAAGTGTATCAACCACCACTGAACTTCCATCAGTTTCCCTCAACTTGGTTCACTTTGGTGTATATTCAAGTACCCGTCAATGACAGGCACCAAAAAGTCAAACCTAAAAGTACTACGAAGGTTTTTTCTTTGGTTTAATCATTTTATCAAAACAAAAGTGACAAAAAACCAAGCATAACTAGACACATTGCGTGGTTAGGAAGAAATTTTCACTTATCCGCAATCTCCCAACTAATTTTTAACTATGCTTTATGACCAAAGTTTTAGTAAGCACTTCGCATCTATTCGCTGAACTTTGGCAGAGGTGGTCCCGGATCAGAATAAGACAAGATAACAGTTTTTACATGTCACATATACATAGAAAAACAAGCACCAGAAACATGACTCCGAGACCCCGGGAACGAGGGAGAAGGTGAGAGGGGTTTTTGCTAACACGATTATCATACTCTATAAATTATTATAATATTAGAAAAACAGGCCAAAGAGAAGAAAATTCAAAAGGGTATGGGAAGTCAAACAGTGGAGAACTACGTAAGGGCATAAGAAACATAACACGGGAGATATATCTGTGCTTAGATATAGGTACGGACGTTTGCGTGGATGAGTGTACGTACTAAGTTGTATGAACTGAGGCTGGTTTCCGTGTAAAAAGGGTGTACCTCGCTGCTTCTCTGCAACTTGTGTAGAAACAAAGTTGAGAGCAGACATATTAACGAAGAACCAAGTTGAGAATTTTATAGCCAAGTAAGGAGTTGCAAGTGGAAGTTGCAAGTGTAAATGAGGTAGTTGAAGGTTGGAAACGAATAATAATGAAGACCGAACAGCATCCATGTCGTACAGTAACTTCAATTGCTTCCACGTGATCATGCCCTTCCCCAATGTTTTAGCTATTACACTACTTTTTTCAACTCTGGAAAAAAAAATAGTAAAATAAACAAAAGGATTCAAAATAAGAAAATTTATACTACTCTACAAATATTTTTAATATAAAAATGTGTAAATTAAATACAATTTAATATTTTATCTTAGAAAAAACACATTTTACTACTCTTTTTTTTTTAATCCCAAACAAGATGATAAAAAAATAGTGGTCACCTACTTTGTTCGGTTCCTTTACTTTATTATAAATAATAACTGAACAGTAGACTGTTTCTTTTCCAAAAACATTTCCGTTCTGTTTCCACTATTCCAACCCAACGCTTAATTTATAAAGGCTAAAATACATTTTTAATTTATAAAATTTGTTTTGTTTTTTATTCTATAAATTTTCATCTCCGTTTATGTTTGTAAATTAATCAATTTTGTTCCTCTCGGTTGCACAGAAATACTACTAGTGTTTTTATTTTAAAATAACTAGTTTTAATACAATAACCATTAACGTAATCATACACAAAATATCGAAATCTGAAAATGAAAATGAAGTTGGATGAAAATGAAGACAGACCCGTAGCAACTCATCAAGTGTGTTAGGTTCACAATGCACACAGGCTCATAAGTGAGCTCATTGATCAATAATCTACAATGTTATCACAGATATGAATATTTTTTATTTGTTTATTTTTATCCACTTATAAAATATAGATTGTATGTTCTATTTTACTTTAATTAGTTTTTTTCACAATGTTTTCTTTTTAAAATAAATATTTTAATTTTTGTCTTTATTTGTTTGATTTTAATTTAAAGTTTTGTCGTTAATTGTTTGACATCATTTTACTTGGAGAATGAAATTTGAAATGAAAAAAATTTTCAATTACTATTTTAAAATTTGTTTGTATGTACTAGCTTATATGCAAGGTCCTAAATATGTGTCATAGAGTAAATAATGTAACTTACATGTGTTGTTATTTGAATTAGTTCGTTTCATTCTGATTTTGGTGGGTAAAATGGAACAGAACAAGATGGGTGGAGCCGCATTACTAGTCTTAACTTTCACTTTTATGTAGATGATGTAGTAAATGATGTCGTTGATTAAAATTAACTCAAGCACTCCACTCTGTTCTTGATGCCTTATTGTGTATTGCATGTATGGAAAAATCGACTTTGGAAGGTACATCAACTTTATCTTACTTTAATATAACACTCACAGGTAATTTTTGAACTCGTCTTAATATTTGCATTGATCCAACAAATATACGAGTATGAATAATATTTTATTTATTTTAATTGAGTATAAAAGGGAATAGTATATCCATATTTATTGTCATATCATTGTTCTCTTACCCATTTTTTTAAAAATTATTAAAACATAATTAGTTTACTAAGTAACGTAAAAAAAAACTTATTTACATTATTCTCTTTAATCTTTAGTTTCGTTTCATTTTAAAAGTTCTTATTTTACTACACAAAATTTCATCTTCACTTAATTGTTTTGAGTTGTTCAATATTTATCAAGTTCATTCAAATCCCTATCACAATCTTACTGGAGATTTTTTCCTTTGTGCGATTTTATTTATATGCTTAATTGTAATTCAAGAGACGCAAACCTTCAATTTCATTGACTTAAATCACTTATAGGACATGCATTTGATCATTTACATTCTTAAATATTTTATTTATTGTTTATTTTTGTTATATGAAAACGTCTAACTCTCAATTTTGAGTGTTTCAATCACATAATCATTTAGTTTAATAGGTAACCTAAAAATCTTATATTTTCTTTTGTATCTAGTTTCATTTGATAGTTGTCATGAAATTTGAATATGTATAATTATTTACTCTTTTTCTATAATTACTTTATATTTATTTAAATTTTGTTTGGTACTTTTATTATAATATTTATGCAGTTTTTTCCTTAACATTTGATTTAAAAGATGTTAAAGTGGTAGAATTTATGTCAAACTCAATATCACAAAGTCAACTTTGTAAGGTGGAGTTTACACCATTATATATAGGGATGATAATGCAGTGTGAACTATGCAAGTCAGTTCATTACCAAAAAGCGCTGGGCGAACTCATTACTCTAGCCAGTTGACCCGCTTAGGCCCGTCTGGCATAACCTATATACCATGCGGGCCAACAGCGGGGCAGGGCGAGTTGGCCTGCTGGCCCGCATAAATAATTTTTTTTTAAAAAAAAACATACCAACAACACAAAAGTGACTTTAGAGGTTACCCAATATCTGACCTTTAGTTAAGTCATGAAGTTAGTAGGAAGAGTGACACTGAATTTAGTTTTAAGTAAAGTCTTTAAAATTTATTAATAAAAAAATAATATAAAATAGAGATTTCAATAAGATAGTTAAAAAGTTAGTAATCTTCATTACAAATATTGTCTACGTATTAGACATTAATATTAATTATAGTTTATAATTATGGTCATTTTCATTTCATATAACTACTTTGCTTTATGGTTACTTTAGTTTTGTTTTAATTAAATTAGACATTTATTATATTTATATTTATTAATCTAGATTATTATTTAAATTTCTTCTGTTGGTAATGTAATATATGTTTGCTACCAACAAAATTGTATCCTTTCAAATTTATCTTATTACTTAATTGGGACAATAATCGATACAATATGACTCGTTTTACATCTCAATTACATTGATTAGAATTTTTAATCATTGTATAATATATATATATATATATATTATTTATTTATATATTAACACACTGGTTTTTCAACTAATATAAAAGTGGTTAACATTCTATATAAGGATGTGTTTTGAATAAGAAGAAAATGATGAAACTTAGATAATATTAATTATACATACCAACACCAAAATTTGTTCAATCCAAACGTTCTATACTGCTTTAGCTCCAAAAGACCTTAGTCTAACACGATTAAAATTGTGTTTTTGTTAAAGAAAGAATATTGAGAAAGAAAAGTGTTATGAACTGAAAATTTTATAATAAACTAAGGAATGAAGATCTAATTTATATATATAAATTTTATTCCTATTCACTTTAAAATTTATTATTAAAATATCCGGGTTAATTCCCTCTTTTCATCACTCTTCTTTCAATAAACAAATACTTCTACAAAAACTTATCAGGAATGTCTTTAATATATTTTTTAAACAATCAATTATTTAATTTAATTTATATTCATGTAAAGACTAAATTATGACCTTTTTATATATTTTAAAATTTAAATAATAATTTACCCTTTACAATTTTTATAAATTTTTAAAAATTAATAATTATAACATACAAAAGTACCTTGAGACTAAAATTGTTTAAAATTATTTAATTTTAAACACTTAAAATTTAATAAAATTAATAACGACTAAGAATTATTATTACTCTTTTTGAACAAGTTTTTAAATAAATTGTAAAACTATCACGTTGGAACATTAGTACAAATAATCATATTTTACATGAGATAACATGTTAGATAGACATTTATTTATAATATATTAGTTTATAAAGATGTTACGTTGCTATTCTATTTATAGAATTAAGATAATATTTTTCTTTATTTCACCACTTAGTCTAATCTTATATTTATAGTTTATATTTTTTTTAAATATCATGTTAATTTTTTCTTAAGGATAAAATTAAAGAATTATTATACTATCTCATAATATACACTGGTGTAAGTGAATAATGAACGAAGTAGATGGTATCTTAAAAATATATAATTACACAGGTTTTATAATATTACAGAAGACGAGGGGTGAAAATAAAAACTATAAACAATTACAATTACAGATATTCTACCATTATATCATACATTTAATAGACATTTTTATGCGTAAATTATTATCTACTATTCAAATATTTTAATAAATAGTAAATTGATAAAATGAAAAATAATCTTCATTTTTTATAATTAAATAAAGTAATTAAGATATATATAAGTTAAACTTACTATTTTAACTAACTTACTTTCTTTTGCTTCCTTTCCTTTTTCGTAAACACATCTTTCCATCGTTCTTGTCTCTGTCAGCTGCAAATAGAAATTACTGATAGTAGATAGAGACTTACAAGTTTTCCGTATTTCATGGAATACAGAGTAGATTTTGGTGAAACATAACACTGTTAATTGAATGTTGAACTCACAACAGCTACGGCTCTGCTGTTATTTTTCTGTTATAACTAATCTCCTTCCTCCAACTAACTTCTTTTACAATAACTGAAAACTATTACTGTGTAGATCAAAACTTAATTATATTATAGGATTCAAATAAGTTTAAATAGAGAAATTGCTCTTTAAAAATATGCTTGTATCTTGTATCTACATATGAAAAGATGAAAAGCCAAGAAGTGAAGTAACAATTCAAAAAAATCAAAACTTATAAATATTATAAAAATATAAATTTCAAAGACTTAAACTTTCTTGTATAAGAGCGGAAATTTGGGGAAAATAAGACCTAATTAATTATATTAATAATTTATATATAACTAATTTTAAAAATAAAAAATACTAAGTTATATATTATTTTATAAATTATAGGATTATTAATAACAAAATTAGAATATATTAACTTAAAAATTATTAATATATAAAGTAGTTTTTATTATTAATAAAAACTTACAAAATAGTTTTTAAATTGATATCAATATTATTTATTAAGTTTTACTTAATAGTTACTTTTTATTCTAAATTAATCTTTAATTAAAATTAAAACTAATTTAAAATAGTTAGTACTTAAATTTTACTAGCTAATATTTGATACAAATTTATAAATTATTTTATAAATATTATTAATAAAAAATTATTTTAAGTATTAATATCTTTTTATTTATAAAATAGTATTAACTTATTAACTTATGTAGTAATTAATTATTTATTTTTCTAAATTAATTGTTATTAAGTGATTTTCTTAATTATCAATAGATAATTGAATATATGAAAAATATAATTAATTATATTGCTATAATAAAATAAATAATCAATATAACATTATTAAATTAAAAATAAAATATTAATAATAATAAATATATTTTATTTTATTTGTAATTATTTTTTATGCACCCAAATCATTATCTTTCTCTTGTTTCTTTCAACCTTCACTTTGATCCACACAAAACCAATGTAATTGATGCATAATAGTATTTGAAGTGAAAACAACTTTTAATTTGTAATTGTATGGTACATATGTGGACACAATATTTTCTTTTTATAGAGATTCCATACAGAATGAGCATTTGTTGTTTCATGTTCCTAAGATTGAATTAGATTTTTCCTTTCACATAATGAATTACATACTAAAATTTAGTACATAATCGATTATGCTTGAAAAACAACTATACATATAATTGTATATAAAAAAGTAGAGATAATCGATTATTCCAAATCGGTAATCGATTATGTGTGGTGGTGTGCTTAGTTATTGTGGTGTGATTAGTAATTGTAGGTGGTGTACTTAGAACTGTTGGAGTGGTTAGTAACCATTGGGGTGTGCTTACAATTAATAATATCATTTAAATTCAATACAAATTAATTTAATAATTATATTTTAAAAAAATATAAATATTTAATTTATTTATTTGAATTTCACAATTTAAAATGTTTACATATATTTGTAATTTTTACCTAAATTTTTTTACAATTATAAAAAGTTCAAATTTTATTTTTAATGCAAACACAATTATTTTCAGATAAACTTTTTTTTTCTAACAAATTGACATAATTTGGATTTTGTTCTAAAATGAGTTCAAACAATAATATTTTAATTACAAACAACTAAAATTTACAAATAAATAAATCATATTTTTTTAAATAATGTTTAAATGAATATGATTTTTGGTATTATTTTTATGAATTTTTTTCATATATTTAAACAATGTTAACTAACCCATATTTAAAAAAGAAATATTAATTCAACCGAAAAATTAATAATTTAAATTTTTTAATTATCTCAAATGTACACAACAAAATTCTCATATTTCATTATTTATAAATTTTTAATCACAAGAATGAATTTGTAAACTTACATTATAACATCTTTAAAAAAATTAAAAACCACCTTACAACCATACCCCTCACAAATTACAATAATTTTTTTCTCACAAATTTAATCTAATATACCTCAATTCAAACACACTCAAAATCTTAATATTTTTTACTCAAATCCTAAAAATCATCATCCCAATTCAAACAAAAACCTTAATATCCTGAAAATGTTTTCTCTACTATTACTTTTTCTTTCGACTTCCTTCAATCTCGTATTGAACACTATTTTTTTCTTCTAACATATTTAACCTATCTCATTAAATTATGTGAAAGTTATACTTTTCACATTTTCTTAGCATCAAAGTTTTTTTCAACCAAATGACGTCACTCTTATTCATATTTTTGTTTCACCACAATCAATGACGGTGTTTTTTATTATTATTTTTCTCATCACACTTATTATCGTTCTAGAAATATGATCTTGGAATTTCGTATACAAAAAGTTATGCTTCCCTACTACCGACATATATGTTAAAAAAAATATGACAAAGTTCATTTCTATATGAAGAAGGTAGGAGGAAGAAACTTTACCTTTACATTGCAAACATTTACCATTACACTGTAAAGATACTGTTTCTGTTTTGGATTTCAACGAATGACCAACAAAGATGTAAATTCGTAACTTTGCCCTCAGACACTTTATTAGGAATATTAACATATATGTCATTTTTAACGACTAGTACAATAGCAAATATGGGTTTTATGACATTAAAGTTGTACTGCATGTGGGTGTCCAACAAGCACAGTAGTACAAGCCTTAATTAAATTTGGTAGATACGAAGGCTGATAATAATACTTACTCTATTTAGTGGGTTAGATATAGAGAAGAATGAGTAAAATAAGATGTAAAATCGTTTTGTTACAGTCTGCAAAATTTATTGTGTTTCTTAATTCTTGAAAAAAAAAAAGTGACGACCATAAATGAAGGGAGAGAGAGCTGATTTAGTTAGTTATTTTTGCTACTCTTGCCCAGCTGGCTCATGTGAATAAACCGTATTTCTGAAATATTCAGTGTCACTTGTAAATTGTTGGTTTGGATGGTAACAACCGTGTTAGAATGTTGGTATATGAGAAAAGAAAATAAGAACTCACTTTAGATATGAAAAGTGTAATTAATCATAAGATAAGACTCTGGATTAATTAAAACTATTTCATAAAGTATAGTTTTTCTTTCGCTTTAATTATATAAACTAAAAGCTCCCTATTTAACATATTTTTTCTTATTTTTTATTTTTTAATTTAACTACTTATTATCATTTTAGTGTATAATTTTTTTGTAAACTTAATTATTTTGAAATTTTGAAAGTGTTTTCAGAAATTGAAATACAAGAAATTATTAATTTCACGAATAAATGTCAATAAATTATGAAACCTAAGAATTTAAATGATCTTGGACGATTAATTCATGGACATAAATGAAAATAAATGTTTCACGTGATTAACTTTAATCTAAGTATTCTAACAGTAAATTAGAGCAACAGACTAGTTACACTTTTAGATGTTTTTTAAAGATTAAATGCATTCTAAACTTTGGATGGATAAATTGGATAAGGATTTACAACTTTGGTGTGATATAGTTTAAATGGCACGAAAATTCATATATTTAGGTTTCATTCAAAAAGAATTATCATTCTTCTAAATTTTCTTTTTTTCCTTCTTACTAAAATTCTAATCTCCTTGCTTATTAGATCAATGATCGAAGTTCGTCATTGAATTCCTGACAGAGAACTCTACAAGATTGTCTGACCAGAATTCTTGATAGAGTAAGTTCATTTTTGCTTTGTTCTTTGAATCAAAATTTGAACTTGTTAGGTCGATCTCTGTTTAGGCTTGCATGTGATGCTTTTAACTTCAGAATTAGTCTTTATTAACTCAAGGTCCTAGCGATATAGTTAGATTTTTTACGAGGACTTTGTGGTGCAGGTTAAACTACCTTTGAGCATTTATAAGATTGGAGCTCTTAGTGAGTACCTCCTCAAACTCAAGTAAGGGAAGCTAGTTTAAATTTCCAATTAACCCTAGGCTAGAAGATCTGGATGTGGAGTGACGTGGTCACCAGTATCAAATCTTCTTGCAAGATTTTTTTTTTTTTGAGAGATTAGAATTTGATTGATTGGAATGTGAAATTGTAGATATGGTAGATGTTATAGAATTTATATGGGTTTTGATTTGAATGAGTTAATAAATGTATTTGAATAGTTTGTTGAATCACTTAAAGTGTAATGTTTGATGAGAATTGATTGTTTGAGTTTAGATGATTTTGGTTTAGAGAGCATATGTATATAGATGTATAGATTGACATAATAGCTCAATGAGAGTGCTTTTATAATTATGAGTAAGAGTTGTCATTTTAATGTGTAGATTTATAAAAATATGAGTTTGAATGTAATTTTGGTAGAAAAATTATAAGTATAGTAAGTTTAAGTAGATTTTTCTACCTATCTCGCTCAAACGAGAATAGAGTGAAAAATGGGATGCTCTTGGGTCCGTTTTCGTCCAAGCGTGAAGGAATCTCGCTCAGGCGAGACCCATTTTGCGTTAAGTAAAAGGATTTGTGCTTGGGCAAGACCCATTCTTGCTAAAGCGAGTTGATTTTTGCTCAAGCTAGAGAAAAAAATTAAATTTTAAGTTTTGCTTATGTGTTTTTGTTTTATTATTATTTATTTTTTTAGTTAAATTTTATTTGAATTTTAATTATATTTAATTGAAAATCTTATAGTTTAGGTATTTTGTGTGTTTTTTAGATAAATTTTGTTTTGATTGGACTTTTGAGTTTTGGTGTGATTTAATGGTTTGATTAGGTGTGATATGAGATATAAAATATGACAAACTTGATTGAGACATAGTATTTGCAAAGGAAATACTGTGTTGAGATTGTTAGGATGTGCATTTATTAGGGATTCGTCTAAAAGAGGTATCTTAACTCTACTGATATAGTGAAATCATATATATGAAGTTATTTAGGTGGTGAGAGTCGAATAAGGTTCATATGAATGAATCAGTTGTTTGAAAGATAACTAACTTGATCATGTTATATGACTTAACCCTGTCGTACTGAGATATATGATATTGAGATTATTATGCTCACAGTGAGATAGTATGACAAGTGTAAATATTTGAGTCTAAGTCAATGCACAAGTATTATGGAATTAGAGTAAGTGTCTGAGTATGTGGGTCAGTAGATGTCTAATATGAGTAATATGAATGATGAATTATGAGAGACACTTGATGATTTTGTGAACTTTTATGAAAATTTGATGGATTGTGTTTGTTATTAAAAGTTAAATTTATATTAGAAATCTTAAAATTTGCTAGCTTATCATGTGCTTTGTTTTGTGATAATTTTCTTTAATCTATGATGACCACGTTAATTTACATGAAAGTAGAGATGTTGCAAGTGAGAAAGCTACATAGTAAAAATATGAAGATGTTTATTTTTTGTGTGTTTTGTTTGATATGTGTATGTAAATATTAAAATTCTTATGAAAAAGAATATATTTTGAGATATTCTATGAGATAGTTGTATTTATGTATATATTTTTCTATGTTTATATATTTATTTTGATATTTCATGCCTATTATGGTTATTAGATGTGATAAAATTATAATTGTTACAAAATATACTTTTAAATATTAAAGTGTTTGATTATAAAAAATATTCAAATATAAATATAAAAAATATTCAAATATAGATATAAATATACTTAGTGCTTGTAAACCAAATCCATCATTAAGTCAAGTGTGAACGGTAAATCATACACACAAGTAAATTAGATTCCTATATTAGTTTTCTTAGATAATAAAAGATAGGTAGGATATATTAGATATGTAAACTTTTTATTTTTTTCAGCTAAATATAAATTATAATCTATTATTTTTTTTTTTAAAATTGTTATTGATGATACTTATTAAAGTTATAATTAATTAGTGATGTAGACATATTTGCAGTGACTTTTTATAAAATCATGAAGGTGGAATTTCAGAGTCCTCCAATTGGAGCTAAGTGGATAGACTTTCAACCCATCAATAATATACATATTTTAATCCAAGCATGTATATATATTAATTATAACAATTAATCAATTTTATTAGTTTTTTTTATAATATTAAGTATCGTATTATTTATTAGTATAAAAGGATGTATATCCGTTGCTTTAATATTAGATGCCAAATCAGTCACAAAAAGGATACATATTTCTAACATTAAACAGTGTGTTTGATAGAGGCTATCTCCACACTTTTTTATGGGATATTTTTTTTTACTGTTCTACTATTGATTATGTATTTATTATTATTATTAAAATAGATAAATAAATAAAAGTCGTGGAAAAACAAGAAAACTTTGTTATGGTGAAAGATAAAAGTTGGTGAATAAATTTTAAACATTTTGGGGGAGATTTACGTAAAAAGAAGTTCACACTAAAATGTGAAAACAAAAACAGAAACCTCATCTATATAAAATAAAAATAATGTCACTTTTTTATTTTATGATATGAAAATATATATTTAATCAACTATATATCTTATTCGAGGGCGAGGACTAAAATGTCAATGATCCTATCCTAATCATATAAAACATAAAATAATGAAATTTCTCTATAGTATAATCTTATTGTTAAAAGATTTGTGTGTATGTCAAAATGACATAATATAATTAGTTTGATTAATCTTTTATATTTATGCAGAATTATTATTTTTCTTAAATATGATATTTTCTATTTTCACCCGTAAGAAAATATCAAATGAATTTTTAAATATTAGTGTATGATCAAATTATTATATTATAGTTGCTTAAGTTGATTTTAATGTGATATTTTTTTTTTAAAGTTAAAACTTATAAAATTATTTTAATTTTTTTATTAAATATATATTTATGTTAATATTGGATTAACATATTAATATTAAAGGAATTCGCTTAATGTTAGACATAGTTAGAATTTTCTAAGTAAACTCTATAACAACTAATATATTAGTGTCAGGCTAACATGCGACCCTAAATAAAAGAAATATTAAAAATAAATAATTTTTTTAGTATGTATATTTATTAAGTTAGCGGTAATTTATATGTTATGGATATGTGTATTTTCGTGATAATAATATGAATTGTAGATTATTTTAAATTTAAAAGACCATAATAAATCTTATCATTAATATATTACTGTTGACTAATTCGAAACTAAATTAAATATATTTTAAAATAAAAAATATTAGTTCAACTCATCTAATGTTAATATACTTTAATTAAAAAAATTAATTTAAAAATTAATAATAAGTTAGTTTGAGTCTTCAAAAGTTAAATTAGTATTAATGGTTTTAGAATCGCAAGTAGAATCAACACAAATTTAACATTATTGATTAATCGGGGTCAATTTTTTATTGTTAAATAAAATCATGATAAATATATATTTTCTTATAGTGTAGTGTTTATATAATCATTGTATGTATATAAAATATGTGAAAAAAAAATTAAGTATGATAATATGCTTTTCATATATTTCTGATTCACATGGGATTACTGTAAGTATGAACATGTACAACACCGAATTGAATTGAATTGAATGTAGTGTTTGAAAATACTTCAGTCATGTTTTTTTTTTTTTTTCCTTGTTGGAGACAAATCCTACCCAACCCATAACACAACTAAATAAAAAAATACATGGATTTAATGAAACTTGTCAATTTGAATTGAATCAGTGATTGTTTTTCAATCAAGGAACATGGTTGGCCACTACCCGCAATAAATATTATTCATTAATGCATTATCGATATATAAGAAGTATGCATTATACACATTCAATCAGAAAATAGTACGTATATTATTGATAAAAGCACATCCAATCATATGACTCGGGATTCCTGAGTTATAAACAATTTCTCATTCTCATTAATCTATTATTAGTATGACCCCATTGTACAGGGAGTGTGCTTTTCTGTAAAAATCTCACCGTAGTTAATGTCCTTAGTGTTTCATCTTTTGAATATAATTCGTTATCTGCTAGCCAAAACACTTGCTTGCATAACTTTATATATATATATATATATATATATATATATATATATATATATATATATATATATATATATATAAAAAAATATTTTTATATATGTGTTTATTATTATTTACAATGTTTATATGATAATTTTCCTTATAATCACTACAT
>Ga0123342_1002920_pt1 | contig 28057 bp, 10 predicted proteins | sample Turbeawhitnodule_FD_89960 | JGI IMG/M metagenome (GOLD analysis project Ga0123342, IMG submission 89960) | Root nodule microbial communities of legume samples collected from Mexico - Turtle bean Mexico white nodule | ecosystem: Host-associated > Plants > Roots > Nodule | place: Mexico: Nepantla... | reverse complement strand
TGGTTGTGTTGTAAGTGATATAGGTTTGATTGCTTAGTGGAATTCCTCAGTGGTTTATGAGAAGACTGGATGTAGCTCTGGGTTTAGAGTGAACCAGTATAAACATTTGTGTGCATTCTCTCTCCCTTAACTCTTTAAATTCAGTTTTGATATTTGTATACTGGTATAAACAACCGATTGTTTCTGCGAAACAACTGATTGTTTTTCTGGTGCTGTGTTTTTAGCTTTGTGATTTGGCAAATTGGATTCCTTATCAATTGTTTCTTGAGATAATTTCATTCTTTACTTAAAAGTTTGCGAAAATCCTCTTTAAACAATTCACCCCCTTCTAGTTTAAAGCCATCCATTCTAACAGGGAGGATGAAACCAAAGGAGGAAACAACCCCTTGGTAGGTAGGAATCGAAGGCAAAAGACATGCCTAGGGTCTAACCTATCACAAGAGGACAAAGAGGTTGTAACAAAAGTCCTAGCCAAAAATTGGTACTTATTTACCTAGACGGTCGCTGACATGTTGAGAATAGATCCTCGAGTCATTGCTCATTGGTTAGTATGCAAAAATCAAAGCCAATAATGCAGAAGAAACGAAGGTTCAGAGAGGACGTGACTAAGCAGGAGATGGGGAAACTATTGCATGTAGGTTTTGTTTGCAAGGTTCAATAAACCCCTTGGTTGGCGAACATAGTTCTTGTGAAAATGAACTACGGGAAGTGGTGGATGTGCACCAACTATACCGATCTCAACAAGACATGCCCATATGATGCTTACCCATTCCTGAGTATGGACCTAATTGTCGACACTATTTTGGCCACAAACTGCTAAGTTTTTTGGACTCCTACATTAGCTATAACCATATTTCAATGTGCATCGAGGACAAAGAGAAAATGACATTCCTAAATGAGATGACAAAATTTTATTACTAAGTTATGTCGTTAAACCAAAATGAAACGTGCACCCTAAAACACCGTTTTGGGTTAAAACGAAAATTCAGTTGAACTCGCCAACTTTGAGTAGACTCGCGAGTTTAACCGAGTTCACTGAGTTTACTTCGATTCTGCCGAGTTTACTCAAAAATCGAGTTTACTATCGAGTTAACTCAATAAGGGGGTGTGGAAATGTACTCGGACGAGTCAATGAGTTGACTCATGAGTTTGATAAGCATGACTTTAGGGCATGTACAAATAAATAGCCCAAGGTCAGACTCGTGGAAATGAACAACTAATGATATTAGAATTTATATAGTTAGTTCGTTATGACTTGTTAAAAAAAATATGTTAAGGAGAAACAACACTATTTTAAAGGAATTTTGGAAGGTAAGATCACTTCCAAGTGCTCAAGTGCTCGCTTGGAAGGTTCTTTTGGATATGGTAAAACCAAGGATGAACTTAGTTAGGAAAGGAGTGGGCCTTAACTTAGATATGTGTTCGTTGTGCCAAGAATGTGAAGAAACCACATAACACTTATTTCTTGAATGTAAAGTTTCTTATGTTGTTTGGAATGATTGTTTTAGGTGGGTAGGCATTCGAGATGTTCAACAAAACAATATTTGGTGTCACTTTCAACAATTTTGCATTCATAATTTAAGCAAAGCCCAAAAACTAACATGGAAATGGTTGTGGATAGGTATTGTTTGGAGTATTTGGAATATAAGGAACATGATTGTTTGTAAAGATGGAAGGTAGATCAAGTTGAAATGTTACATTTGGCTCAATTGAAAGTGTGGTTATGGTTAAAAAAAAAATTAGCTAATGTTCATTTATCCTTTTCTGATTGGTTGTTGTACCCTATGGAGTGCCTTACATCTTTTAATTAATTGTGCTTAATGGTGGTTGTACAAAGTATTCTAATGAGATGAGTGTGGTTTTCTAGAAAACTATATTGTTATGTTTGAAGGTTTGGAATATGTGTGATGCATGATTCTTATGCGGGAGTACGCAATGGAGGATGGGAGGCTGGACGTTGGTTTTGCAAGACAAGTTGAAGTTATGCAACGGATGTCAAGTCTGAAGTTTTCAGATGCAGCTTCAGTTTTGTGGAAAAGCTGAGTAAATGTTTATGATGGAAGATGCAACATATTGACATAGGAGTAAGTGGAGTTCTGCGCCTGGTTTGGAGGAACTCATCATGGGGTGCACCTCAACATCAAAGAGGAGTCATCCATTACAAACCAACTATTACAAACCAACAAGCGACTTAATGGTTGAAATACTATCCTTGGTGGTCAGACCCTAACAACCTACACGATCATTCATGTGTAGGAGGAGAGCAAACGGAAGATTGATTCAGAAAAATAAATAGCAACAAGCTCATGTGTAGGAGGAGAACAAATGGAGATTGATTCAGAGAAGTAAATGACAGGCTCGGTAAAATCTAACTAGAATAGGCTATGTGAATCTATTTTTTCTGCACTCTGTAGGAAAATTCCTAAAGTATATAATTTAGTTTTTTTTAATGTATACATTGGTTGGTAATATACAGTTTGGCCCCTGAGTATATGAATTTGTTTGGATAAGGGTTGAGACACCCCTAAAGTGTCTCGTTTAGTTTAATTTATTCATTTGCTGATAAAAAAAATTGATTTTATTTTTTTATGTCTTTATTTATTATATAATTGTGGATGTTTTAATTTAAATTAATATGTTGTGATTATGATGACTATAATTATATGTTATATAGGGAGAGATGGTGACACGATTACGAGGTGAAAATGAAATTTTATATGTAATTTTTTTTCTAATATATGTTAATATTTGTTTTTAAAGTAGAAATTCAAAACCTTTATACACCAATATTTTGCACATATTTTTATAGAGTTGACTACATATACATATGTAGTTTTTTCGGGACGTAACAAAAAGTTAAGTTAAACAATTTTTTAAAGTCATTTGGCATGTTATTTTTTATATTTAATAATATGTGCTCGTTATTTATGAAATATAATTAAGCTAGACAATAATAAAATATAATAGATATTTAATATTCTATTAAAAAGCTTTAAAAACAAATTAAAAATATTAACATTATTTAGTGCAGAGAATAAAAATATTAAAATGTTAAGGTGAAATAAAAAAAAAACATTTAGCACTATATTATGAAGTGAGAATGACTTATTTTTACAAAATCAACTTATAAAATGAAATTATTTTGTAGTTAAATAGTGTAAATTTATCTTATATCTTCAATATATTTTATTTATGAGGCATTGCACATTTTGTATGTGAGACTAAATATATATGGATGATGATAGTAGGTAACACAATGACAAATCTTATTGGAATAAACTTTCATACCATATTAAAAACAGTTTAAGTCTAATTTATTTTTATAAAATCAATTTATAAGATAAAGATTTTTACTCATTTATACCTATATATAAAGGAGAATCCTCACTTTAACTGTTCTAAATTGTTTTTCTATTTTATTCTTGCTTAATATTTTGTTTTATTAATTTATTTTGATCATTTGTACATTTTATAATTTTAGAAGTTAATAAAGCAGTTTTTTAATTTTATTTTATTTGTTCTCACTTAACTGACACAGGAGAGTGGAGAGATTGGTAGTTAATTTTATTTTGTTGTCACCTAACTAGCAGGAGAGTGAAGAGATAGGTTACTTTTTTTTTGTTTTAAACTAATATTCTTCTTTATTAAATAAACAGTTTTTTAATTTTAAAAAATTATTTTATTTGTTCTGACTTAACTGGTCGGAAAGTTGAGAGATTGATGCGTTAATTTTATTTTGTTGTCACCTACCTAGCAGGAGAGTAAAGAGATTCGTTACTTTTTTTTGTTTTAAAATAATATTTTTCTTTATTAAATAAGCAGATTTTTAATTTTAAAATTTCCTGACAGAAGAGTGAAGAGATTCATTCTCCTATTTAAGTTATCAGAAGCAGTTTCGAATATAGAGCAGTTTTTTAATTTTTTTTCTCTCTTATTTTATGTCTCTCCTTCCTCAATCTCTTGAAACTCAATAACATATCTCTCATACATACAAATACACATAAATTTATATTTAAATATATATATATAATAAAAATAAAAACTAGAAAATGTGGATGCATGGGCGACTCAGGACCGCTTGTGTTCCCGCTAGTTTATATAATGTAAATATTGATATGGAGTATCTAACAACTACTAAGAGTGTAAGGACACACTGAATTAATTTTAATAAAAAATAAAAAATGAAAAAATAAAATTAGTTATGAAATAATATTATTTAAAAGCTTAACTAATGAAACACTATTTTCTTTAGCATGACATTATATAAAATTATCGATGAATAACTATGATCACTAACTTTACTAAAATATTTAGTTTGTTATTTTAATAAAGTCTCTTTTTTATAATCAGATTCTTTTTCTTTTTTAATTTATAAAACTTGAAGATTTTTATTAGAAAAATATATTTAAATTCCAACCACATACTAATGTCGTCAATGATTAGAACTTAAAATAATAACTATTTACTTTTGAATATTAACAATGACATGTATTATTTAATTCTTATAGCTTACACCACCATTAAATAATTAAATCATAAAGTATTATCTCCACTGACTCTGTATTTAACATTGTTTCAGATATTAGAAGGTTGACTCTTTCACATAAAAGTATGAGGTAAAGAGAGTGATAGAGAAGGTCTGAAGAAATGGTGAGATGGGTGAACAATGGTACAGGCAAACTACTGCCCTTTGTGGGGATGTTGGTGGCTATGCTAACTCAAAGTGGTAGCATGGTGGTAATCAAATTTGCCACCAATGATGGTATCAACAAATATGTCATGGTTGTCTACTCTATGGCTCTCTCCTCCTTCTTGCTTCTTCCCTTTGCCTTCTTTCACCACAGGTTCTGTTTTTCTTATATATCTTCTTTCTTTCAAATTTCAACATAGATTTTTTTGTATGATTCTTACCCCACCTTACTAATCTTTCTTTACCCTTTTGAATTGAGTAGGTCAGAACGTCCTCCTCTCACATTCTCTGCAATTTGCAGCTTCCTGTTGCTTGCACTCTTTGTGTTAGTATTACTTTCTAATGTTTTGTATTTTCCATCAAATTAGGTTGTTATGCTTAATGTAATGTTTGTTAGCATAACCTGTTTTCAATTCCTTTCTTACTTTGCTTATTATATTCATTCATGTGGTTCCTGATTTGGGAAGTGTGCAGTTTCTCTGATTTGGTTATTTTGCTGTGCAGGAGTTCAGCACAGATAATGGCTTATGTTGGCATAGAACTCAGCTCTCCTACTCTTGCATCAGCAATACTTAACCTTGTTCCAGCTTTCACTTTTGTACTTGCTCTCATTTTCAGGTTCCACCATTTTTTTCTGTGCTGATTGAGAATTCAAAACCATTAACAACTCAGATAAACATCAGGATTTTGTGGATGTTTGTTTCTTCCAAACCATTGAAGTATTGTATAATAGTATACCATCTCAATTGAATTTGATTTTTTAGGATGGAAAAAGTGCTATGGAGGCATCGTAGCAGTCAAGCAAAAGTGTTAGGAACAACAGTATCAATTGGTGGAGCATTTGTTGTGATACTTTACAAGGGTCCATCCATCCTTAGGAGCCATTCATGGAACACTTCTATGAAACTTCAACTTTCCACACAATCAAACTGGATCTTGGGAGGGATATGCTGCATTGCCGATTCTTTCTTTACTTCTATGTGGTACATATATCAGGTTGGGTTAATCACTTTACCTCATGTCTTATCTTAATTCTCCTTATTCTAATGGTTCAGAATTTCCTATACCATTTCATTTAAGTTTTAAGTCTCTTACTTCCAAATTCTATCCAATTATTAGAAGAATTGTTGTTGAATATAATGTATCATTGATGTGAATAAATGAACATAAGAATCTTTGATATAATAATAAAGATTTAATCTAAAAGCAACATCTATTACTACAAAATGATATTTTAATAAGGGTTAAAATAAATTTTAACAATGATTTTGGAGTTTTGTTGTCGTACTTGTATAAAAAAAATTACTCATTTCACATACTAACAATGCTAACACTACTAGAAGATCATTAAATAAAAATCAATTTTAAAGACAAAAATAATTAGTCACTATATTAACTAAGTTAGATATTAATTTAGAGACTAAAAAATTATTGGTATCTAAAGTAATTTCTAAATTCATATACTAGTTTCTAAATTGATATCTAATTAACTAATTAATATTTAATTAGTTACAAAGATTTTAGCTACTAATTTTAGAATTTAAATTTGTAGTAGTTAATTAAATATCAATTTAGAAACTAGTTTATAAATTTAGAAACTACTTTAGATACTAATAATTTTTTTAGTCTTTAAAATAGTATATAATTTAATCAATACAGTGACTAATTATTTTTTTTCCCAAAACTTGTTTTCTATTTAATGATTTTCTTAATCCAATAACTTGGATATATATATATATAATAAAGATAAATCTCACTTTTTTAATAAAAAAAAATTGTCTATCTCATTCAAAAATATTTGTTTACGTTTATTAGTATTTAAATAAATTAATATTTTTCATATTTCACCAAATTTTGATAATATTTCTCATTGATTTTTTAAGTGACACAAAATGAAAGTAGTGACATCAAATGTTTCACAATAAAATATACACTTAAATTATAAACACAAAATGCAATAAACCGAAATTACATGAAAAAATAAAATGTTGACAATATTGTAGGAAAGCTTTTATATATTTGTTGTTTTTTGGACTTTAAATGCTTATTGTAGAACCAACATATCATTCAAGTGACATAGAAAGTAAGAACTTGAACTTTTTATATCAGTTCTAAAATAATCGTCAGTAAGTAACACTTTCTTTGTCGGTTCTAAAATAACAGACATGGTAAACAATACTTTTTATTATGGTTATTTTCATAAACAACATAGTAATTTTGAGCCCCGACTAATTCATGTTTTTGTTGCATTCCACTTGTGTTCCAATTGATCTTCATCTCATCGATAATGTTACCCTTTACATCAGTCCTTGACACTTTTTTTTTCTCTTTTTCTCTTTTCTTTCTTTCTAAATGGCTACAAAACATCTAAAATAACAATGATGATGAAGATCTTAGCTTTCTCCAAGAATATGATGATGTTACCACCACTTCTTATATCCTAGCCACTTTGACAACGATGAAGCCAACATTGATGACTTTGGTGATAAAATCGACTTCAACTACAAAGTCAATGTTGAAAATTTCTCTAACTTCGACTCCTAACCTAAGGAGGCATTCAAGGAGTCTCCGCTCGACAATAGGAACATTGTCACTTTGAACAAGTGCAATTTAACTACCATCATTGAGAATAATTGTTTTGTAATGGTCAAGTTCTACAACCCTTAGTCTAACCACTGTCGAGCCTTTAAACCTAAGTATGTTTTCATTGCTAATGAGCTCAAGCTCAATAACATCATTCTACTCGAGGTCAACAACACCATCTAGAATAACTTGATGCAAGCATAGACATCTAAGATTTTTCCATTGTCTTCTTCTTTATTGATGGTGGTCACAAGCCTTTCATCACGAAGATCACCCATCCATTCATAGATGAGGAAGGACAGTTTTTCCCCAACCATTAATGATGTTAGCAAGACGAATGAAGAAAAAAAGGTAACAGACCCATCACTAAAATTTTAATCCAATGGAAAGAAACAAATTTGGAGGATGTGGTGTGGTGTGAGTTGCAGTCAATGCACACTATAACAAAATCGTTAAATAAAAACATATTTTAGAGACAAAAAATAATTTGTTATTATATTGTTTAAGTTAGATACTATTTTATAAACTAAAAAACTATTAGTATCTAAAGTAGTTTCTATTATTAATAAAAATTTATACACTAGTTTCTAAATTAGTATCTAACATTAGTTACCAAGGTTTTAACAGAGTTGGGGGTATTGTGCTTTTTGTAAGTTAGGGCTTGTGTTTGTTTTTAAATAAAGCAAAACATTGATGTAATCTAGGGTTAAATATAACCTTAGTCGTTGTCTTTAACGAGTAATGAGAAAAATAATACAGTTACATGTTGAGAAATGTGTACCTTTGCGTGTGAGTGACCATCAAAGAGTGTAAATGTTGTGGAGGCATTGAAGAGTTATGTGAAACAAATTTCAGGGGCGAATAGAGAGAGAGGGAGAGAAGAAGACGCGCTGGTGAGAGATGAACTTTTAGGTTTAACAAGGACACAACAAAATGCAGGAATGAAAGGAATGTGCTTAAAATAGCAAGTAAGTGAGCAACAATAAAAACACACATTAACTATGGTGGAAGACCCATAATTAGGAGACCGACCACTAGATCTATGGGTAGAAAAATATAAGAGTAGTGAAACTCAACTAAGCTCAACAAGTTCAAATTCTTATCATCTTGGGCCAAATTTTAGTTTGTACAAATATATAGAGAGGTTTAGGTTTTGTTTAGGCTTGTATTTTTCAAATAAATAAGGCCTTAAATTTGAGCATAGTAATATAGGTTTTTGGACTTGTATTTAGAATAGGATTAAAAAAAATTAGGGTTTTTGACCTAGTTAGGGTTTCAATTGGGCTTCCTTTAGTCCAAGAGAAACCTTAGGCCAATCACGAGGAGTGGGCATGCCAATTAGGGTTAGCAAGTGTGCTTCCCACACCTTTGATCATATGTTGTCGATTTTCGATCATAAACACTTGTTCTTGAGCTCTCTCTAGGATAGTCTCCAAATTAGCTAATCCTATATTCCTTCCTACTGAGTTTGTCTAACAAACCACTTAGCACCTTCACTTCAAACATCAAAACAAGCCCTCTACTTTGCTTCCACACCATTATTCAAACATCTTCAACAAAATATCAAATCATAAACCGAAGAAGAACACACAAAAAAGTATTGATTTATCAACAGAAAATTACTGACAAATTTATGTTCGTCGGTAATATTTTATCAACGAAAAATTTTACTGATTGATGGAATTACCAACAAATTTTATCAATGAAACTGAAAATTCAAAAATAATTAATGCCGAATCAATATCTGTCAGTAATTGGACGTCAATATTATCCGTCAATAATGTTTGTCAGTAATTGAACGTCAATTAGTATTTGTTGATATATTATGTCGATAAATTTTATAATAATAATAATAATAATATTAATAAAATTATTAATAATAATTATAATAATATTAATAATAATTACAATGATATTAATATTTATAATAATATTAATATTAATAATTACATAATATTAAAATTAATAATATTACAATAATATTAATAATAATAATAATATTAATGTTAATAATAGTAGTAATAAATAATAATTACACTACTAGTGATTACAGGTTTTCCATGTAATGATAATATTTTCTTTAATAATATATATAGTAAATAATAATATTATTAATAATAAATAATATTCTTAAAAATAATTAATAATATTATTAATTATGGATGGATTTTAAACTGTCGCTTCTTCGTTAATAACTTTCATTGACATAAACTTAATATTATCGCTAGTAAAACCAGTTTTTTTAATAGTGAAAAAAAAGAGTCTATCAAACTATAAGAACACAAAAAAGACAAAACTGAATAAAAGGAAGATAAACATGATTAAGAGATAGTAAAGTAATTATGCAAAATCATGTATATAAAAATCACATACAACAATGATTTTTTATGTGATTATAGTCAGAAAGTGTTTAAACAATAGTTATTAAGTATAGTAAAAAAAAAAGCTTATTACTATTACAAAATGTCGCCGTTTCCATGTCATCTCTTTCATGAAATTTTATAAAACAAATTAGATAATAGCGTCATACCCATGTTATTAAACTTAACAAAATTGACAATAAATAATTATTTTACCCCTCTAATCACATCCTACCTATGTTATATTTTGTCATTACTGGAAGAAGAACAAGGGTAAGAGACTTAATCTGAATAGTTGCAAATTTTAGATTGAATGCGAATTATTAAAAAATAGTAAAATTAAATTGGTTTTTGCGTTTGTTACTAAACTTTTCAGGCTTCGATAGGAAAGAAATACCCTGCTGTAACAGTGATATTATTCTTCCAGTTCTTGTTTGCCACCATTCTGTGTGGAATATTTGCCTTAATTTGTGTGAAAAATTCAACTGAATGGAAGTTCAATTTGAATTCAGGACTGAGTGTTATTTTATATCAGGTAATATTATTATTAATTTAGATTTTATTAGTTTTGTTTTTAATTTAAATTTTATTATCCTTAAATTATTTATTGTTATTATTGTATTAATTATCATATTTTTATTTTATATTTTTAGTTATTATAATTTTATTATATATTATTAAAATAAATTCATCAATTTTGTAATTGTGTTCGATCAGTTTTTTCAACTTTTTATCTTCTGTTATTTCCTTCAAATAGTTTTTACAAATACATAATTATCTTATTTCTCAATGTTCAAAATTTTGTAACCAATAAAGGGTTCAAAATGCAATATTCTAATACATTATAAGAGTAATTGTTATCCCTATCTCTTGCTAGTGGTCCTTGGTAAAATGAGTAGTTTAATGATCTGATTATAAATAAATAGGCAATAGTTGCAACAATGGTACGTTACGTCCTGTGCACATGGTGTGTCCACAAAGAAGGACCATTATTTTGTGCTATGTTCAAGCCTGTGGGAATCATCTTCACAGTGCTCATGAGTACAATCTTTCTGGGGGAGAATTTCGGCCTTGGGAGGTATATTTTCAAAACTAAAACACCAAAAATATAAAACTCAAACTTATGCTAAATTGACTGTTTCTGTCAACATAATACATAATTTCTTTCAATGAATTTTTTGCAGTTTGATTGGTGCGGTTATAATCGTGGTAGGATTTTATGCTGTATTGTGGGGAAAATACAGAGAGGAGAAGAATAGTGAGAAAATGGTTGAGAACTTGGAGTCACCATCATGCCATAATGTTCCTTTATTAGAAAATAGGGCATAACAGGTAGGTTGAATATTTGATTTGATGAAGTAAATATTTGTTTTGAATTTTAGCTTGGTTTCTCATTCAGGAAAGGAATTTAAAACCCTAAACAAGATATAGTTGTTTTATTTTATTTTGTTAAGTTTAATTATAAGTTTTTTATATTTTTGGTATTTTTAGGTATCAGGGACAAAAAAAATAAATTTATTATACGTGAGGATAAGAGTAAAAATACAATTCTAAATTCACGAGAATTGACTTTCTTAAAGCAAGAAAGACTTTGGACATTTGAACTTTTTTTAAAAAGGATCAAGAGGAAGAGCATTGAGAGTTTTGGACACCTCGGGTAGAACGGTGAAAACAAAAGTCTCTTCTACGTATTTAGTTTTTTTTTTTTTTTGTATGTATTTGTCTAGTTCCTTTTATGTAAATCCTGATATATTTTAGTCATAGTAAGATGAAAATCAACTTTTGCTTTCATGATCCTAATCTAAAATTAACTTTCTCAAAATGTCGTCTACAACACATAAACTCTTCTTTTGAATCTTAGAACTCCATCAAACCCTACAAATAAATTATTAGTCTGATCAATACCTAACAAACTTATCATATATCTTAAATTAGGATCAACTAACTTTTCTTAACATATAAATAATGCAATAAGAAAATGGGATAAGAAGAGAATGTTACACCTAAATTCAAATCCTACAGTATGTTTCAATTACTTAATTTTTTAGTCATTATAAAAATCCATGAATTATCTTATGACTCAATGAATCACCAACCACATTAATCTTACTAGGATATAATTTAGTTAAAAATCATAATCTTTTAAGAACTTCATTTATCACCTCTCACATTTTATTCTTTCTTGCAAAAATAATATGAACAACCGACCACAATATTGATATATAATTCTTCAAGTCTACATAAAACAAAGTATACATAAACTCTTATCTCTTATGTTATTCAATGTGTAAATTGGATATTGGATATTGAATTGAAAGTATTTGATTTCTTATTAAATATGTTTTATACAATTAGATAAATCTTATGTATAAATAGAGTTGGTATAACCCTAAAACGTTATAGTTTTATTTGTTTGAATAAATTATACATAAACTCTTATCTCTTAATCTCTTATATTATTTAATGTGAAAATTGGATATTGGATGTTGAATTGAAAGTATTTATTTCTTATTAAAGATGTTTTATATAATTGGATAAATCTTATGTATAAATAGGGTTGGTATAACCCTTGAACGTTGTAATTTTATTTGTTTGAATGTAAATTGTGTTAGTCTATTATGGTATTTATTTGTGTATTATTGATTGACCACTGAAATAATGGAGTACTTTGAATCTAATAGAATCGAGACATAAATGTTTCAATTGTACTAAAAAAATGTTTATAATTAAAAAGAAAATTTAGTTTAAATGGAAATCAAACTAAGTTGTGATTATTAAATATGTAACTCAAATGGTCACGCTTAATGTTTTTATAGAACAATATTACTGAAGCTTCCAACAAGTCATAATTTGAGTGAGAAAAAAATATTTTATTTTTTTTGGAGAAGAATGTAGTTTAAGTAAGAATATTATGCTCAAAGTATATTCTTTATGTAATTATATACATTTTGGTGAAGTTAAATAGGTCCTTTTATAAATTTTATGTTACGTGATTCATTAAATAATGTAATAAAATGAACATGGTTGGATAAGAAGTAAATGTATTATGATAATTGAACATATAAATGAAAAAGGAAAAAATATATTAAATAAATTGACTAGAATTGAGGATTAACATGACGAAAGTGTTATGTGAGTTTATTAGGAAATGACAAAGAACTCTAATAGAAATATAATTTAGCTTGTAATTGTGGTATTTTATTAATAATTTAAATATTAAGATATTAAAGTGTTAAAGGATTAAAGACGGTTATTACATCAAAATTTATGGAGTAGATAAAATGAATCATCCTCTCTACATTAAATCAATAAGTTAATAAACACTAATAAATTAAATGTTAGTTTTAATACATATTTTTATGAGAATGTTAATGATTTTATGAATATTATATATATATATATATATATATATATATATATATATATATATATATATATATATATCACAAACGACATTTTGTTACTTCAACATGTTATTTCTGTACTGGTATGGACGATCGATCACTATCATGACTCGGTCTCCCTGACCAAGTTGACCGAGACTTGCACGGACGGGCAGGCCGACCGACACACTTAATCCATTAACGCTCGAACCAAGGTCAGTAAAGTTAAACTGTCATTAAGAATTAGGTAATATGCTCCTAAGTGTGATCAATTCCACTAATCAGACTCAATAAGATAAGTTCACTAAAATAATATAAATAGCACACTTTTCAAGAAGAAAGGTACGTCATTATCACTGTACACCCTCGAGTGTTGAATATCCTTTTTTTACTGACTTGAGCGTCGGAGTGCCTTCTGCAGATACCCTCCATTCGGCATCCACTTGAGACTGAAAGAAAGAGACCCAAAAAGTAGTATCAAGACAAGAAGAATCACAATGCAACTCTAACAACCTGTCCAAAAATACGAAACTTTTCCATATTTCTGTAGATCCATCTTCATAACATAAACAATCTCCATTAGTAATCGTTCAAATATGTGAAACGAACTACACTACACCTCCCATTATATATTATAAATTCAATAGTTATTAATGTTCAGAATTTGATTCTCAATTATGTTCTGATTGTTTTGCGCATGGGTCTTTGCAATTGAGTTAAAATTAGAAGAGTATGTAATAATGAGGCCGAGAATGATAGAGATTGCACTGTTTGAATATGCATCCCAATTTTTTTTATAATAATTATTGTATTTTTTAGAATAAAAAAAAATACAATATTTTTGACTAATAATAATTTTAAAACAAAACCTATTTTGTTTTGATAATTAATTATTTCTGACGCCAAGTCAGGTATGTTGCTGATTTAACAGTTATGATGACCGTATTTGTATTTATTTATAATGCTTTTAATTATATTTTAATTTAGTAATAAAATAATTCTCAATAACATTGTGAAAGACTAGTTTTTATTTGGCAGTATAACAATTATGACGAGTTATTTAAAAGTGTCTCTTAGACATAACATTATTTACTGATAAAAATCCTAAAACTTGTATTCAAAATAATAAAATCAATTTAATATATTGATTGAATAATAAATTATAAAATAAACAAACCTTAATTATATGAAATAAAAAATAAAACTATTTCAGATTGATTAATCATTATAAAATAATATACTTAAATATACTGATTTATTTTAAATAATTCATTGGCATTTCAGTGGGGAAATAAGTGATGCGCTAATACCATGTGGCAAAATGCTCTTTTTATATATATATAGATAGATCATAAAAAAATCATAAAATTTAAATGAAATGGTAAAATCAAGATTTTTTATTTATTTAATGTATTAATTGATAGTTGATTAATATAATCAGAAAATATACACACATTAATTGCATGGAAATAAAAAAATCAAGATTATTTAAGATTGAATATATTTATTGATTAATCCAATCAAACAGTATACGTACCGTAGATGATTAATTATACAAGCCTTAATTATTATATAATATTGTAATTAAATATATTGGTTTGTTTTTTTATCAATAAAGTAAATACTCAAATGATTCATCTGCATTTCAGCGGGAAAAGAATAATGTGGTTATGTCACGTGCATGCATTTTCTTACGTGGAAACATTTATTTTATATCATCTAATAGATAAATATATTGAGTTGTAATTTTTTTAACATATTCAAATTCAAGCTTGTCAATTTCATTAATCTTCAATTCAAAAAGTAAAATCCAACTTACTCCTATGAAGTCCAAAACATTATGGGTTTTATATCACAGATTATATACAATGATCACAGACTGTTTCTTCTTGCGCCTCCATATCTTCTTCTGGCATCACCATACACAATATGAAAATACATTTTTATCCTTCTTGTGCCACCCTATAGAATAACTTCTGAATTATGTAATCCAGAAACACATTTGAAAAAAGACTTCCGGATTATATAATCCAGAAATTAAAAAAGACTTTTGGATTATGTAATCCAGAAAGTAATCATGCATCTAAAAAAAAGACTTCCGGATTATATAATCCAAAAGCTAATTACAAATTTGAAAAATGACTTCTGGATTATGTAATCCAGAATATTACAGAGAGCCATTTTTGGAAATACAAAAATCTATGGAGGTGAGAGAAGAAGGTATGAAGGTGCAGGAAGAAGCAGCCATTATCACATAGTAAAATCCAAAAATATTCTGTTATTTTGTTTTATACAGTGATCACATTGACATTAGAACTTTTGATCTTGTACTTGCTATGGAACTCCCTGAATCATCCACCCAACTGTACTAGAATGCAATTCTTCTAAAATGAACAGCTAAATTTATTTAACTAACAAATAAATAAATACATAATTTCATTTGTTAATGAAACATGGCTATGACCTTACTTTTTCTTTTCCTCACCTTAAAATAATCAAATCCTCCTTTCCACAAATTTTCAGGCGATGATAGCTGACAAAACGTATTTATTGGCTGTGGTACCCACATGGATGGTCATGGATTATTATTGGTGACAAACAAAAGCTTATTCAAATGATGATGATATGACAATGACGGTTGCACCATATGAGAGAAAGATTTGGAAACAAGATAACAATTTTTTCAATGAAGAGAACAACTGAAAAGGGCATTGCAACCGCCACTGATTTTCAAAATGCAAACGGTAAAATGATGAAGATGGTGAATGAGGCATCAGTTTCCATTTCGCCATCAAAGCAAGCCCGGCCCACTCCTACTATCAATCTCAACCATAGGTAAGCCATACCTACTTCTATCAGCTCTCTCTTTGCCTTAAAGTACATATTTTTGTCTCTCTCCGTGTGTTGTTGTTGGAAGATGTTCTGTCAACTATTCTAATCTAGCTTCACTTGATCCTCACGTACCCCCCAATACATAGAGGTTTTCCATTCTATCAAACTGCTTTTTATATGGGAATATAGCTTTCTCAAGCACATGCCAACTATATTGAAGTGATTACTTCACCTTCTCAACGTATCAAAAGAGTAGTTTACTTCAAGGTTCTTGACAAACCCACCTGTATCTCAGTATGTAAAGCAATTGATCATTTATATATGCAATTGTATGTTGTTAAAACCTGACACTTGATTTCTCAAACAGAGACACATATAAGATAGAGCAGTCAAACATGCCATTTGGTTTGGTCTCAGCCTGGAACAAGCGCCGGAGAAGCAAATCTCAAGAGCAAACAGATCCCTGTATGGCTCTTTATTGTTTTTCTCCCTCATGGTTTAAGCATGTAATTTAGTACTGTTTTTATTGCATAACCAACCAGTAACATTTACGAACTACATATTCAGGGGTTTACAAACCTGCACAGCTTTGGCAGCTTGAAGATCAGACACCACGACCAACTAAAAGGCTACATGGATCATCCGTTTTCACACTCAAGGAGATGGAAGAGGCAACATGTTCATTCAGTGATGAGAATCTGCTTGGAAAAGGAGGATTCGGCAAAGTCTACAGAGGCACATTGCGGTCAGGAGAGGTAACACTCTAGACAGAAGTTTTTTGCCCTTAGGAATTTATCATAGTTTACAAGAGTTTGTAACGTCCGTTATAGCTTCCATACAGAAACCATGTTTCTTATAAAATGCTCAAAATTAGTGAATTTGATACAGATGAATACATACTAATATAACAAGTCTCCTGAAGGTTGTAGCAATCAAGAAAATGGAGTTGCCAGCAATTAAAGCAGCAGAGGGGGAACGTGAGTTCCGAGTCGAAGTTGACATCTTAAGCGGACTTGACCACCCAAATCTTGTTTCTTTGATAGGCTACTGTGCTGATGGAAAGCATAGATTCCTAGTATATGAATATATGCGTAATGGAAACCTGCAAGATCATTTGAATGGTTTGTCATGTAACCAAATCTACACTATTGGCAAAATTTCTAACGTCGAGCTTTTATTAATTAACATTTAATTTTAGGAATTGGGGAAAGAAACATGGATTGGCCTCGAAGACTCCAAGTTGCACTGGGAGCTGCAAAAGGGCTTGCTTATCTTCATTCAAGTTCTGATGTTGGAATTCCTATTGTTCATAGGGATTTTAAATCGACCAATATTCTCTTAGATGACAGCTTTGAAGCAAAGGTAAATAGACTCCCTATAGTGACTTCAACATTTCATTCTCATAATCAAATGTACAAAAATAAAATAAACATCTTTTGTAGATATCTGATTTTGGTCTCGCCAAGTTAATGCCAGAAGGACAAGAGACACATGTGACTGCCAGAGTACTTGGTACCTTTGGCTATTTTGATCCTGAGTATACATCGGTATGCATCTATGCCATAAAGATTTTTTTAAAAAAACAATACTTCACTTTTTCAATTTTCAACACCTTAAGATAAATAGTATATACTATTAAGGTAAAATGAAATTTTGCTTTGCAGCAAGGGTAAATGTAACTTATTTTGCAATTATTCCAGAATAATGTGCACAAGATGAAAACAGCTTCACATGTTAACGTCAAGAATCTGCGTTTGCTACAAAGTAGGTCATTTGCATAATATACCCAAATCTTCAACTCCCTTTCATCTCATGCATACTTATTCAACCATATGTGACTATGGACATCTTAATCTAGAGCAGGATTTATTAATGGTTGAACAACACCAAAGCAGCACATACTATAGCAGTTTAGGCCACCAAAAAATAAATCACCCATGCAAATTAAGTCAGCAAATTCAACACCAACATAAGAAGAAAAATAGTCTAACCCTTGAAACTTGATTTGCATTAGAAGCCTAAGGCCCAAAGAAGTCTTTCAGTTTCTTATATGGTTTATTAGGTTATTTACTACTAATGATTCAGAGAATTTTGTGTATAACCAGAAGCCCAACATGACACTAAATAAGTTATTTGATTTTAACATTTTTCTGGCCATAGAAAGAATTTTAGTCCTTCTTATAATAGTCCATGCTTTTACACCAAGTGGTTTCATGAGCTCAATCCATACCACCCATGGACATGTTCTAGTAACTAACATTCCAGGTATATAGTTCAAAGAAATTTCGGCCCTCAATCCTGATCAACATTTCCAGCCTGGAGGACTTTCATGGGCGTTGTCTTTACAAGTTATTAAATTTTTTTCTGTGTCTTTACCTAAAATGCCTAGATTCCTAAATTCTTATATGACAGCCTTTGCATTTTCACAAAACAGTCATAAAACGCAGCATTTTTATGTTGCTAGGGGAATTATTACCGTAAATTAGCAAGATTCATTCAGAAAAGGCTGTGATACTTACAACCAAATATTGTTACTAAAATTGATATTGCCTACATAAATCATTCATTCCATCATCTAAGAATGTAGCATAAGAAGAAGCATTTTATTTCTCAAACCAAATGTGTCTATCCCAAAGTGCTATCTTGCAATCTTATATCTAGTGGCAGTGCAATGCAAAATACGTGCTCTTACACTAACATTATTAGATATTTCATTTGACAACAGACTGGAAAACTCACGCTACAAAGTGATGTTTATGCTTTTGGTGTTGTTCTTTTGGAGCTTTTGACTGGACGTCGAGCTGTAGATCTAAATCAAGGTCCCAACGATCAAAACCTTGTACTACAGGTAGGAAATGTATCAACACATGTGCGCACACACTTTTGGCATCTATCCTTATGAATGTAAAACCAACATATAAGCCCCCAAACTGGCTTCTATATTTTTTTTTATATTTCATTAAAAATATTCCAGGCACTATTATTTTTTATAATAATAGTACATTTGAGGGAAAAAAAAGGGTGGTATTGGTAGAGATTCTTGGTAAGGAGACAACATCAGATAGAGGATAGTTCAATCATTGGAGGCAGAGGAAGACTTTAGAGAAACTATAAGCAAAACCAATAAAAAAGATACAATGGTCAATAGTTGTCTATGGACATGATCAACACACATTATAGAACTCTTTGATTCATGTGACTGAGAGTTGGGAAAAGGCTAGGTTGTTGTCATTGATGCATTTAAAAATAATCAAGAGAGAACCCTTATTTAATGTGAGTGACAAAAATAAATATTAAAACCATTAGATCCTAAAATAAATGGTCAATATTAAAATACATGGTATAAAAGCTTTTATGATTGATCATCTATACGGTTCATGTTTGCACCTCTCACTCTTATAAAAATGAAACTTTCTTACTAGAAATATTTGTGTGTGTGTAGAGTGAGAAATAGTTTATTGTAAGAGTGATGCGACTTAGTTTAGAAAACTTGTAATGCTCACCATCCATGGGACATTCAATGCTCAATGTTAGCCCCCCTCACAACAAGATGGTATTTTACTTGAAATACCCCCACCCCCCATCACACATTTACACATGCCAACATAAGTGGTTTACATACATATTCAAGAATTGTAGATTCATCCAACAACTACCAAGCATATTTCACCACTACTAGAAGCGGAATATGATATTTTACTCTCGTTGAGTGATGCGTCCTTAGCCTAAGTTTAAAGTAGGAAGAAGAAACAACACGGGTTGTGTGCTTAACAGAAAGGAATGAACCACAGAAACAAACTGGAACACATGAAGAGGAGAGGGGGTGTAAGGAGGGGAAGGAACAGCATACCAAGCAGAGAAATAGAGAAAAGAAGAGACTATTGAGGTTGTTAACAAACACAAACAGGGATATTAAACGTGAGGAAGAGGAGATATGTTAGGTTTATGAAATTGTTGAGTAAACTTGGGAGAGGGTTGCGTGTTCCCTTGGCATTTGGGACCCTTGTGTAACCTGTTACTGGATTTTCTTTCCTTGCTGTTCTACTTTTCTACAGAGAAAACCTTGGAATCTTCTAAGTTAATATCCCTGTTTTATTGTTCTGTTATATAGAGCCTTATCATTGAGAATCACTAGATTCATAAAACTGGAAGACTTTAATTCATTATAATTCATATGCAGGTGAGGAACATCCTGAATGACCGCAAGAAGCTTCGTAAGGTGATAGATCCAGAGATGGCTCGAAATTCCTACACCATTCAGTCTATAGTCATGTTTGCCAATCTGGCATCAAGATGTGTTCGACCAGAGAGTAATGAGAGACCATCAGTGGCAGAATGTGTAAAAGAACTCCTAACGATTATCTATACAAATTCAAAAGGCTTGGGTATGGTTATGCATACTTTGAGAATGATCTAGTGAAATCACAGTTTAGACACCGGAATTATGATGATTTCTTGATGATAATAAAAAGTGAACTACAGCAGTTCTTCTATTCACTTATCCGCCAAACAGATTAATGTTATCAGTACAAAGCATAATAACTTGGCTGATTTTAGGAGGTGAGGAACTCAATCCATCATGGGCAAGGCAGAAAGAGCATTTCCATTTTCTCTTCTCCACCACCAGTCATGCCCTCATGTCTCTCGCACCCCTTTTGGTAACATGACATGAGTGCGCAAGAGACCACAACAAAATAAACCACTTCCCAGAAAATGTTACCCAACTTTCTAACATGAAAATTTTATTTGGGCATATGATTGGCATGGTTCAACATGTTGTATATGCCACATTCAAATTTCAAGAATGATCAATAAGTCATACAATATAGATACACAAATAAATCATTGTTTTAATTATATTGAAGAAATAAAGAGTTCATAAGATTTGTAATTTTCATGCATCTAATGTTAGGTTCTTCAGTAAAAAACCATGTATCTTTTGACTTGGTATATTTTATCACATCTTATGTTACCATTACCAGCTTCACAATCTTATCCATTATTACGTGGGTGTCTAACCCAGACAAGGAAATAAAAAATTTAGAAAACAGTATGATGTAATTACCTGTATCATTCAGTCCCTGTCCTAAAGATAAGAGAAATAAATAAGGATGCATGATACCACTCTCTATTCTCCAGTCAAACTTAAAACCATCATGTCCATCTTGCTATCAATGCTGAAACAGATATTCCACAATTACAAATAAGAAACTTTACCTTATAACATGTATTTGAGTATAAGATCATGTGGAAGCACATAACTTACAGTGATACAAGCTTTGAAGGAAAATGAGAATGACAACATTACCTTGACAAATATTTTTTGCAACCCTTATACACATTCAAATAGTCTTTTGTTTATCATACTGACAGATCTGATTCTGAGGTCGTACTTGAAAGAGGAAGTTTCTTGCACATCAAGTGCTTGCGTCTCTGCAACATTAGCAGGACTAAAATACTATCTGTCTTTACAATTTTGTAATCTGCTTTTGTGTACATTTTAAAAGGAGCTTCATCAATCATTCTGCAATGCAAGTAAACCTCTTTTGAGGAACTCATCTGAGAAATTAATTCCTCACTTGCCTTTAGAAGATGCCAGCCAATGCCCCTCCTGAATAGAATCAGAAACATGTACTCAGAAAGTTAGTTACATCATGTAGTTTCACTGTCAAAGACACGCCCACAGATTTTTTCTTTAGCCCACCAAAAGTTTTAAAATATTAGCTAAGAGATGAGAATTTAGGATTAACAATATATGTCGGATTGGATTAACTTGATAAAGAACTTTGATGCTCAAAGCAACGGTTAAAGGCTTTGCAACAGGCATGCATTCATTCACGGAAAGTAGACCATAAAGTTTTAAAATTGAACTTGGAAACAAAAATACAGTTGCTATTGCAAGGATGATGTCAATCTCTCCCCGAAGTCAACAGATGTATATTAAATATTTAATTATAATATTGCAAATCTTTGATGGTAAAGTAGGTAGCTGAAATGCTTAATCATTTAAATCTAATTGCGGGTTTCCCTACTCAAATTACTACAGATGAAAATGTTTATCATGCCATGTAAAAGAAGCAAGGTAAAATTGCCTGTAACATATGAAAAGTAGATTTATCTCCTGCCTCACTTGAATGAAAGGAGATACAACACACAAGTAACTTGCTCAATAAAAACCACCTTGTCTCGTAGTTTCAAAATTTCATTAGGTTTTTCATAATTAAAAGACATCTTTATCATTAGATTGCATTAGAGGTAGACATTCACAATTTTCACATAGTTTGAGAAAAAAGCCCACATCAAAAACTTTTCATTCTTGACAAGAACCAGTTAAGTCTTTTATACTATTTATGACACATTTGTTCCACACCATGAATCAAAACACGATCTCTAATTCATGTTTCCACCCTATTGAACATTCCAACTCAAGACATGCTTCAGTTCGACCGATATAAAGTGACAATAATCAATGTTGGGCCCAGAATATAACATTTGTCAAAAACAACTGAAAGTCTAACTCATCAATCCAAACAACAGTCATTCTATCAAAATTTAGCAAAAGCACACGTTGAATTAATCAATGAAACTTAAACAGATTTCTTCAATAACTTTTTAATCAAACCTAAACCACAACTCAAAAAATGTGTACTAAAATTCTCCCAAGTAACAACCCATCTAACCCAATCTAGTAGTTACAGTTATAGCAGGTACAGAAAAGGTATAAATACTCAAGATAATCTATAAAATAAATATCAAGTTCATCCGACTACGAAAAAAACTCAGTATTCTCAAAAAAAAAAATCCAAAGAACTTGATGTAATATTTGTCCATCAAAAAATTACGCCTGAAGTTCCTACACGTGCATTTTTGCTGGCCAAACCAATCTTCAAATCTTTAACAAACATATAAAGGAGGTTTAAAAATCATTGATGGTATGACTTCTAATATTGTTATGGTAAAAATCAATGAATTTACCATACATAGGGTTCGTGATTAGATGAAAGTTTTATCCTCTCATTCATATAAATTGTTATGATATGACCTAAGAAATTCACAAAATATGTGACAATTTGTGATTGTTTTCTTTTTATAATCATGTCATAAATACAAAGTATTCAGTGACTTTGTCAATAATTAATCTCTTCAGATAACTTGGACTGATCACCTTTAATATAGATGGCAGAAATCAACGAATTTACCATACTATTGGGTTTTGGGTTTGTGATTAAGTTATAGTCTGTCAACTAGGAACAAATCATTCTTATATGACTTTCAGGTAATTTTTGCAGAAGTTAAGAAACTACCTATAATATAACGGATCACTTTTCTGTGGTTTTCTACTCAACCACGTTTGCGATTGTACAATAGAGCAAAACCTACTATTTACTCAATATATTAATTTGCGAAGAAAACGCATTTCCAACTATATATATAAAGATAAACATGTTTAAAGTAATTGTAAGGAAAAGTGCAGATACCTCCTGAGAGATTTTTGCACGGCCATGTTACAAATGTAGGGTGAATCCCTCGGAGGGGTGGGCGAGGGAACAGAAGCATTGGCACCTCTTCTGTTGAAACAGATCTCGACAGTTCCCACCAAGCGCGCTCCTTCGTCTTCATGAAGTAGTTCTCCTTCGTCTTCTTGAAGTTGTTCTCCTTCTTCTTCTTTAGCAGCAGTAGGTGGCGGTTGTGTTTGAGTGTAGAAGGCGACGAGCGTGGCGGTGTTGGGAAGGAGCGTTAAGCGTTGGAGGAGGTACTGGTTGATGAGGAAGGCGAGGAGGTTGACGTAGGCGACGGGGATGAGCAAGGACTCGGCGAAGGAGTGGGCGAGGAGGAGGACGGTGGGACGGGTCTCGTGGGGGCGCATGAGGCGGACGGAAAGGGAGCCGGATGGGAGGTCGCGGCGGTAGAGGAAGGAGTCGAGGGAGTTGAGGCGGCGGAGGTCGTCGTCGGTGAGGAAGCCGGAGGTGAGGGGGGGGGAGGGGGAGTGGGAAGCGGAGAGTTTGAAAGCTGAGGAACGGGGTTTGGTGGAGGAGAAGAGAGAGAAGTGAAAAGGCAAAGAGAGAGAGAAAGAGAGGTTTTGGATTTGGATTTGAGGGTCGACGGTGAAAGAAAGGGTAAACAGTGACGATGGTGCTGCCATGGCGGAATTGCAAGTTCGAAGTTTGTTACAAAGGCCGTGTTTGGGTGGTGGTGGTGCTTCTGTGATTTACTCAGTGTTAGATAGATAGAAGAGTTTTTAAGATGCCTAAAGAAGGGTCACTGAAAGATACTAGAAGTGAAGTCACTAACAAAACCAAACTTTATTACACATCTTTTTTAAGGTTCTGTTTTGGATTTGTTTTGGATTTGAGGGGTGGATTTCCACTGATTTAAAAGAAAAGTACGAAGAAAATGAGATTACTTGAATTTAGATAAGTTAGAATGAATTTGTGAAAAAAATTTATTTAAGTTTGTAAATGATGTAATGATTTTAAGAAAAAATTTATTTTTTATAAAATATATAAAAAATAAATTTACAAATTTATCCTGATTTGTAAAAACAATTGAATAATAATAATAGAACAAAATTAATTTATTTTTTTATATTAATAATATTATTATTACTGTTATAAGTTTATTTTTTATTAAATAATTATTTTTAATTTTATTATTATTAATTATATAATTAAATATTTGATTTAATTAAATTATTATCATATATTTTTTAATCTATATTTATTATCATTATTTTAATTATTAAAATTATTATTAATTTTATAAATATATAACATTTTATTTTTGTTATAAATATTTAATATTTATATTTTATAGTTTTTTGAGAGGGTAATTATGTAATTTAGGGGGTCTTAGTTGGATTTCTCTACAACAATTCATGTCTACGGAGAATTTCTTCACCTTTCCGCGCTTCCATTTCACCAGAAATCATTAGATTCAAACAAGAATAGTTTTTCCAAATCCATCCGTGTACCTAACGGAGCATAAATGAATATACTTTATTATTCTTTTGGAAAACAATTACCTTTCCAATAACATTTTTTATTTGGTGAGATTTTGACAGTTAAATCATTTTTGTCATTAAAATATAATTTAGTGTAAAATGAAAATTTTCTATAATTAGTTCATGTTGCGGATGGGACTGTCAACTTTTATTATGAAAAAATGGAAGGGAGAAGAGGAGCAACCGAGAAAACAAAAGAAAAAAATGATTTTCTATTTACATGTAAGTAGAAAAACATATATAAGAGACAATGATACATATTAACAGAACCCATATTCTTAAAAAACATAAACTGAAAAAGAAGAAAAAGAGAGCGTTAACATCCCTTAAGCTGTACAATGTATATCTAAATCTCCTATAGCTTACAACGGTAGTGAAGGGGTCACGATTGGGGCATTGGGCAAAAACATCTGGCAGTCAACTATTTTTGTAGAAAGAGATCAAATAAATTTGTTTGGAGTTTATTATCGAATATATAACAATGTTAATGTTTTTTTTTATTTGTTTATAAAAGTTGGAATTAGAAGCTATTAACTATTATAGTTTACAAGTAACACTCCTGAAGACATGATACTCTTTTTTGGATTATGATTGTGATGATACAATTTTTTTTTTTTTACTTCTAAGAAATAAGAAAAGGTAGAGTAATGATAGGTTTACATTTTTAAGTGACATTAAATATTCTATCAATAGAGACCGTATGATCAAGATCGGGTTTCGACAAGCCGACTGACACTACAAAAACCATTACACTTGAGTATATTAGTGAGACTAATTAGCAATTAAAAGCTATGTAATGCATTTCTAAACATGACACAGCTCCCTAATCTGGTCCAATGAGAAAGGGCTCATGACAATCATATAAATAGACACAAAATCCAAGAATCAGGTACGTCGTTATACCGTGCTCAGGGTAACGAGTGTCGAATACTAAATTCTGACTTGAACGTCAAAGTGCATTTTGCTGGTACCATCTGAGTTTAGACTTTGTGGAGACCGAGAGGCGGAGTGAAAAGAGGAGAGGAAGGAGCTCGCTTGGAAATGAATAAAAGGAGTGTTGACCGACCGACTGAGAAAGTAGAGAAGTTTCAGTAGTTCTCTTGGTTTTAACCCCGTTCGAGAACAAATATATTATTATTTTATTTTAAAATTTTATTTATATTATTTTATTAAAAAAACATAATATTTTTTTATTAAAAAAGGTTTTAAAGTAGAAATGGGAGAAAATACTAGTGTGAAATAAACTTTTTTCAAAAAGACATCGTCATAAGCAAGTGATTGAGTGTCTAGTACTGCTATAACATCTTATTCAGTCAAAGTCACTTAAATATTGACTTTGGGTTGGAGGGAGAAAAAACTTCTTGTATTAATGTTGATTTAATGTACTTTTGCATATCTAATGATAAGTGATTAAAATCTCTAACTCCGGAACTTAACAATGAAGCAAATGTTTAATAGTGTGTTAGGGAGATAGAACAACCATCAAACAAGTCATTTATAAGAATTAACATCATGTGGCGAAACACTATACTAAAAAAGGAGTTTTGTGTGTCTCTTGTTATCATCATGGAATAAGGCTTGGTTGCTAGCATCCAATGTTTTCATGAATATATATATTTTTTCTTTGGCAAACATGAATGTCTTTCTAAAGCAAACAACTTTTAAATTGAGAAAATACTTGAGTTGATGTAGATCTTTTATCTTAAAAGCATTGTCTAGGTATTCTTTTACGTCTTGAATCTTACATAAAGAATTTTCTGCAAGAATATTGTCATCAACATGTGTAAGCAAAACAATGAAAATTGATGTTGTTATTTTGATAAATAGAGAAATGACAAACTTGGATTAAACCATTATTGAAGAGAATTGTTGGAAAGTTCAGGAAACCATTATTTGTTGGCTTGTTTTAGTTATATTGAGACTTAATTGATTTGCATATTTGGTTTGGCTTAGTGTGGTGAAACTTGGAGCCAATGTCATATGCACTTCCTTTTTCAAGTGTTCATATAAGTAAACATTATTAACTCCAAGTTGTTGAAGGTGCCAATTTTGGATGACAAATAGAACAAATCATAAGACACATTGTTGTAAGTTTGGTAAAAGGGAAGACTGTATCCACGTAATTTACTCCTTTGAGTTGTTTGTACCCTTTTGCAACTAGGTTAATGAGGTCATCAACTTTATATTTTGTTTTGTATACCCACTTACTACTTATAGGATTTTTGTTTGAAAGTATCAATGAGATGCCATGTGTTTTTAACTTGTAAGACATTGATTTCATTTTTTATGACAGAAAATTTATTCTGGATGTTAGATAACTTGATTATATGTTTGTGGTTCCGTGTGAGTGTGAGAAGAGATGGTCAAGATATAACGCATATGTTTGGGTGACAAAAGATTTATATGATAAATGAGTGTATATCAAAAAATATATTTTACTCATGGTGGAAGCAACTTTCAATTGTACAAATTTGATGATTAGATGGTGGAAAACTTTCAAATAAGACTTTTGTGTTCTTATAGACCTTCAATGGTTATGCATGTTATTGTGTCTTCCATCTTTAGAATGACGAAAGACTTGGTGTTGGTGTTGTGTTTAAGATATTCAAAAAAGAAATTGGAATTAGTTTACTATCAACCAACTTTAGTTTGTAAAATGTTAGATTTATATTATATTCATTCTATTCAAATGAAGAGAAGGAGTGCTTCAAGTATTAACTATAACAAAACATGTTGTGTGACATTAAAAGACTATATTATTTGGCAAATTAATACAAGCATATATTTAAGACCATATTTTATGTTTATTCCCCAAATGTGTAAACTTGTTAAAACCAGAAACTATAAATAATTATTAGATAGGGCCAGCTGTTTTTTTATTTAAAAAATATGATGATAAACAACACATAAATTGGATTTTTCTTTTCAAACTCTGCAAACTAATCACTAGATTATTTTATAGATGGATAACCCTTTTTAATCATAAAATATTTTACCCTTAATTTCTCATTTAGTTCGCCTGTTTTGTAACTACAAACTATTCATTTTAATTCTAATACATATATTTTGTAACTTTTGCATTGCTATCACTAGTACAAAATTTGAAAACAACGACCATTTATTTAGTGCGGCTTTGCGTTTAAACGCATTTGTAAAAAACGCGGTGGCATTTTTGTAATTAAATTGATTTACAAATGCGGTTCTAGGG
>Ga0123342_1002919_pt1 | contig 28060 bp, 20 predicted proteins | sample Turbeawhitnodule_FD_89960 | JGI IMG/M metagenome (GOLD analysis project Ga0123342, IMG submission 89960) | Root nodule microbial communities of legume samples collected from Mexico - Turtle bean Mexico white nodule | ecosystem: Host-associated > Plants > Roots > Nodule | place: Mexico: Nepantla... | reverse complement strand
TTCTCTCTACTCTTATATTGTATTTTTTTTTTTTTATATGTTTATAAGAGATATATAATTTTTTATTTATATATATATATATATATATATATATATATATATATATATATATATTAGAATCTACACCAAATGAAAATTTAAGGTTTATTTAGAGCATGAATGTGAATTGATGAAATTATAAAGTTTTGGTAAGTGACATGAGATTATGAAAGATGAATTAATACATCATGCAATTTAGTTGATTTTCAATGTTTTATTTTAAGAGGTTTGGCATTTAAAAAGAAAAGAAAAAGGAAAGAAGGTCAAATACCTTTTGGGACAAAATGAAAATAGATAAAAAAAAGCATGTGACATTTTATATATAGATTGAGTCTGGTAACGGTCGGATCCCAGACAACCGAAAACATGGTCGAATAATGGTTACAACATAATAAATAAGTAATAAAGAGGCAGTTACAACTGGAGTTGAATGAGTCAAAGGCACGTTCCGAAATCGAAAGATACACTCCCATGATTTCAAGGAGCCACTACACACGTTCTGACCGACTGATTATCTGGTCCATACAAGTGAATACCCAAGTCAACCTTTAAATAGGACTTTTGAAAGGGGAAAAAATGTACGTTTTTTCATATCCTAAGAGAACACACCCACTATACTAGCACTGACTTGAGCGTCGAAATACAATCGCAGGTACCCCGACTGACAGAGCACACACATAGCGAGAGGAAGAGCTTTGAATGATCATGAGACTACCAGCGCGTCAGCGAATCGTGTACCAGTGAATAAATATTACCTAAGCTCGGTCATTCATACAGGTACAAGTCTCATCAAAGACATAGGAGAGTATGCATACACTATAACAAGATGCAAATGATTAATCGTGTGTTTGGATCTAGTGATATATTATGCCCAAAGATGGAAAGAGAAGTGAATACATGTTTGTATACGTTGATATGGTGAGAATTTAAACGTGCATGTAAATAGTTTAATAATAAAATAATTATGTGAATGGTTTAAAATATTTAATAAAATAAAATTTTCATATAAGATAAACATATATAGTTATTTATAATAAACAAATTATATAACTCTTATTATTATTACAAATGTAAATTAACATTTAATATAATATTTGTTCTAATTATATTTTTTAAATTTATGCATTTTCTATTACTTATTTTTATATAACAATTATAATTTTTACTTATATTTGAAATTTTACGTGTAAATTATTTTTTTATCAAGTAATTCGTATTTTTTTGATAAATTAATTATTAAACTATATCATATTATACTACTAATAATTTTAATTTATTAAAATTTACAGAAAAATACCTAATATTAGATTCTATTCTTTTAAAGATAAGGATAAATTTGCAATCTTACATTATACACCTTTAAAAAGAACAAAAATATTTTTTAAAGTCATCACATAACTCACAAAGTTCAATAAATTCTCCTTACAAATCCACTATAACATACCACAATCTAAACACTCTAACTTTCTTTGCATTTTCTCATCAAATTCTCACACATTCAATCCTTGAAATCCTCACACTTTCACTCCTCAATCCAAAGACAACTTAAAAGATTATATCTAGGTTAAAGAAACAGATGTATACAAAACCCACCAAAAATAAAGTAAAAGAGATATAAGTATTTTAAAATTAAATAAATAAATTGCTTTCAATTACATATTTTTATTCAAAATATACTATTAAACATTGAAATTTCTTCTGTATAAATTATATATACAATTTTTTTTATTAATAACAAATATTCAATATATATATTGATATAAATTAAAATCAATGTAATGTATATAATTTAAAATGTCAAAATATCTATTTTATATTTTTTTACTGTTATATATAAGTTTGGTGTAAAATTTGATATAAATATTTATAATTAAATGGAGTGACTTGTATACTCAATATAGCCAAATAAAATTATCTGTGTAAATGTATTATTCTTTAAAGAGTTTTTTTAAAAAAAAATTACTTAGGATAACTAAAAGTCTGTTATATACTTGTCTTTTTATTAGTAAAATCATTTAAAAATAAATATTGTGTTATTTTTATTTACTAGACGATGTCCAATAGATGATATAATATTCTCATAAAAACTAGAATATAATGTTTTATTCAATCATCCTTCTAGACTTCATATCTTCAAACTTCACTATTATTTATGTTTAAGTGATGTATAAATAATTGAAAATTGAATTTCCCAAAACTATATATGTTTAATCCCCTTATTAAAAATATGGCTGACTTATCTTGTTTATCAAGTTCTTACCTTCTCATATATAGTTGTATTTTGTGTATAAAACATACTATACTGCAAATGTTATAAGTATTTTACTAACAATCCGACAATTTAGTAACATTCTCTTTATCTCAATTTAATTACAATATTAAAAATTAAAGGCTATTTCTTAATTATAATCATTTGGATATACTTAAGTTAGATATTAACTATTTGAATTATAATACTTCAATAATATTCATTCTCTTTTTAAACACTCAAGTACCTAAAACAAATTCGTTGCATATAACATATATATAGAGATGAATAAAAAGTTGACAAATTTATATTTTAAGCAATGAAAACATTTTTCTTCTTCTTTTTCTTACTTTTCAATAACTTTAAAAGAATTGGTCTAAATAATAATTAGTTGATATTGAAGATAATACAATAAATAAAAAATATATTATGATTTAGTACATTTTGCAAAGAAAGTTATCAGTTTCCTTTTAAATTTATGTTCATATTAACACATAATTAATATTTAAAATCTTAATTTTATGTTCATTTTATTTGTATAAATTACTGATATAATTGATGTTTTTATGTAGGTAGTTGTTGAAAATCTTACTTTAATTAAAAATAAAGAAATTTTACAAAATATATAAATAGATACATATTTTATTTTATGAGTTTGTTGTATAAGATTTAACTGAAAACTTATTTTAAGAAAGAGTTTGTTAAATTGAATTAGTTAAAAATTTCTTATATACAATTTATTTTATAAAATAGTTATGTAATTGATGTTTATATATAGTTAGTAGTAACATTGAATTGGTAATTGATATTGGAGAGGGAGAGTATTTAATTGTGCAGTTGATTAATATGCATCGATATCTGGAATTGGAGAAGATAGGCATCAATATTTACTGCTTCATAATAATTGGTTTGAGTAGCCACAAAAACAATAGAAATGATGTGAAAGAGCTTCTTTCATCATTAATGATTTTCATTATGAAGTTTGACATGTCAGTGAGTGAGTGAGCTTGCTTTCTGCATCATCAAGCCACTTCCTATGCCTTTTCATTATCTCTTTTTATTTAGTTTCCTACCAACTACACCTCACCATTTCTTCATCTTTAAACCTCATCACATCACACACACTTTTTCATTACTATTTTCACTCACAAAACTATTTAATAACTATTTTCAAATTTCCTATTTACTTCAATATTACCACAGCACTTCTATTTCCATGGATTTTTTTTCTTCATTTCTGTGTACATTATAGAAAGTTATTATGAATTTATGATGTTCTAGTTTTTTTAAGTGAGATAGTTCTGAGTGGTAGTGTACCTCCGTCTTTTAGAACTATGGTTGGTGGCTATGGGATTTTGTGGACCAGAAAATCCTGCAACCATAACATACCATCAATAAAATCAAATCTTTCAACAAAAATCAATTTTATCCAACTTTTTACTCAAACACAAATATAATCACTGCTTCATTCAATTTATAGTTTCGTCAAATTAAATTTAGAATAATATTTAAAATGTTTCTCTTATATAACACTTTTTTTCCTTTAACAAAATTCTATCCACTGTAAAAGTTTTAAATTCTAAAAACTTAATTCCTTATCACAAAATATTTTTGAAAATCCGAAGAGTCAGTTAAATGTGATTGCCGATGAAAACAAACAAAGAGTAAGCTCATCTTAGTTTAAATTTTAATAGAACTAATTTTTTAGTAGTTAATGCTGAAAAATAATTTACATTTAAGAATAATTTCTTGTCTAATTGTTTACTGTCGCAAATTTCCGTGGTCACTTTTAAAAAATAAATAATATCTCACTCTATCAATAGTTTAATGAGGGTATCATCAGTTTCATGGAATTTTATGATACATCTTGTTAAAATTATTTGGAAACTTTTATACTTAAGAAAATAAATAAATGAATGATCAGTTATGTTAAAATTTACTTTCATTTAAATTTAAATAATTTTCACTCTTAATTGATTTTCCAAAATATATTTTCTTTATATTTGATTTATTTATATTTTAAATCGTTCTTTTGATTTAATTATTCATATTTTCTTCAATATTCTTAGTCGATATTTTTAAAATTTACATAAATTAAAAAGTACCAACACAATGTATAAAATGCCTTCTAATAATAGTTTGAAGGTGATATTAAAAAGTTAAGTTTCATTTGAATCATTTTAAATTCTTATGAGTTCTACATGTATAGTCAATTTTTTACAGGAAATTTTCAATTTTTATTTCTTTCAAAATTATTGTATTTTATTAGTTACACAATATAATTTTTACTAAAAAATGTAACAAAGCAACATGAGGACTGCAATATCTCATTTTGTGATCTAAAACAAAATTTTGAAAAATATCCAAGCAAGCACCTTGTGAACTGTATAAATTCAATTTATAAAAAATACGCAGAATCGGTATTATTAAAAAATTTAATTAATTCCCAGGGAATAATTTTTTTTCATCAAGTCCTTATAGTTTTAAAATTTAACCCTTAAATGTTAACACCAGTAAATTTTTTTTACAATGACATGATGTTTTTTTATGTAATATCATGTCTCTTATTCGTCAACATAAAAAAATAATTTGTAAAACTTATAATGTTTTTGTAAAATGAAATTTACAAAATATAAATTGTAAGAGATATATGAAAAAGGCCAAACAACACCTAATCTGTACAGTCCCATTTTGTTGCTAAAGCAAGATTTTGAAAGATATTCAAAAAAGTACTACAATGTGATTTATACATATTTAATTAATAAAAAGGTGAAAAATGTTTGGGAAACTATTTTTAATATTTAATTCGCTTCAAATTGTGAAGTGTAAGATACAAGAGTTTAGAAGAAGTTGATGATTTTCTTATGAGATGTTTTGTAGTTTTTATACAGTATTAAAAAATTTATTTATTTATATTAAATATTTGTGTTTATGTATGCATTTTATTAATAGTTAATAAGAAAATAATTATAAGTGTTATTAGCGATGAGGATATACGGATAATATTGTTTATATTTTTTTATTGGAATTATTTATTTTACATTAAGAAGTGTGATTATGTTAGATTATAAGTGTTTTATATTAAGGATATGATATATAATATTTTTAAATTGATTTTGAAAAAAATGGAGAGTTATTTTTTAGACTTGTAAATTTTTTACAAAAGTACTTATGCCATACTAATAATTGTACTTGAACATCATTATAAAACCAACTGTTTTTCAGTAATTTCTCTTTAGTTCCTGTGGATTAATTATTAGAAAAATATTAAGAACTTGTTTGAATAAAAAATTATAAATATTTTGGAAATAGAATAAAAATGTAAAATGATTTTACTGATTAATTAATGCGTAAATTACTTTTAATTTATAAAAAAACTCGACTTACTCTTCCGTTTCAAAATATATTTTGAGTATTTATTGGTTCTTATAAGAATTAGGAAATAGTAATAAGTGTGTCATTGAAGTTTTGGATAAGGAATAAAAAATAATTAAGAATTGGCACTAATACATGTTTATTGTAATTTCTTTTTTGTTTTCAATGAGAATAGTAGATGTTTATTTATATGTAAAGTTAAGATTATATAATTTTTTAATCTTGACCTTAGGTTTTGGTGTATTGAGTCACTCTAAGATATAGTAAATAGACTGAACTGATTTTAGTCCAAAATGGAAATATTTAAGAACAACTTTTGTTCTGATGAACCGCGATTTAAGTTAGGGTATATATTCTTCACTTTCTTTTATTTTTTGTTTGTTTTTCCTCTGGCGTTTCTATCTTGTCGTATATGTTAATTTTGAAGGTTCTATTTAGCCTATAATTGGTCTTAATAATGATAATCTTGTTATTAGAACATGTTGCAAACATTTATTTAGGATGAAATTAAGGAATAAGTAGCCATATCTCTCACAATTTGTAGCATAATAGAAGTGTAGTGGTCAAAGTGAATGTGTGAAAGGCAGAAATTTTGTTTCCATGCGTTTGTAGGTGGTAAGAAGGTTTTGGTAGTTGGTGAAGCTAATTTGGGGGAAAACCTGGTCCTAATGAAACTCACCTCTTTGGCTACTAAGACCCTCCACCTATAATGCGTACAACAAGACCATAAATTTAAAACCTACGAAGCAAAGTTACTATTACCCATGATAAACATGACATGTGTCTCCATGAATTTAGACATAAGCACATTAAATAATCTTACCAAGAGAAGTAATTATTCGGGTCCTATAAACCTTGCACAAGAAACAAAAGGTGAGTACATCTATGAAAGGACAAAAAAATTAATAGAGAGAAATGCAGAATAAGATTGGTAAGCAGTGAAAAGAAATGAGACATGGCATGCTAATTTGATTTATGTTTAGATTGATTTATGTGAAAAATAAGAATGATGTGTGTGAGGTGAGGGGAGGGGAAAAGAAAAGAAGTGTGTTCTTCTTGTGTCACTGTCACATTATACTTTGGTAGCCATTCTGGCCTCCTTACTTTGCTCCCCAAACGGAGAGTACACAACTCTGCTACACTCTTGGCATTTTCCCTTCCCTTTTTCATTTCATTTCATCTTTTAACCTCCACTCTCATTTTCCCTTCTTTTCCAATTCCTTCACTTCACCACACTCTCTCACACTCACTCACTCACACCTCTAATGGATGCAAAATCTCCCCAAGCTGTTGTACCCTCAGCCTCAGAGCCATTGATGTATCAGGTTAGTCTCTAAAACAAAACAACAACAAAAAGGCATTTTTTTGTTTCTCCCTTCAAAATCTTCTGCTTAAGTTGCTTTCTTCTCTGTCTCTCAGACTTGGTTCTTGAAAGTTTCCATCCACTGTGAAGGTTGCAGGAGGAAAGTGAAGAAGGTTTTACAGAGCATTGATGGTAACACAAAAAATTACCCTTCTTTCTCTCTCTGCTCTGCGCATTCTTCACCAGCAAACCACTTATTCTACCTACCCTCTTTATGTACACCTTTTTTTTTTGTCTTAGTAAATTTTCCTCATGCATGGACAGTTTCCGAATCTCAAATTTCACTGTGCAAACAAAAATTGTCATTTTCCGTTGGCTTCAACTCAACCATTTACTATTAACGTATTTTCACTGTGCACTATTTTTAGGTGCTTATGGTGACAGAATTTTCAATTTCGGGTTATTTCACAGGTGTTTTCACCACAACGGTTGACGCGCAGCAGCAGAAAGTGACGGTCACTGGAAGCGTCGGCGTTGAGACCCTCATAAGGAAACTGGCGAAAGCCGGAAAACACGCCGAGATTTGGCCGGAAGACAAGCAGCAGCAGCAGCAGAAGGGAAATAACTCCGGCAAAGACAAGCAGCAGCAGAAGAAGAAGAAGAAAAACGAACAAGGAGAAGAATCCGAAAGCAAGAACGATGAGTCTACAACAAGAAATGCAGAGATTACCAGTAGCACTACGAACTCCAGCAAAAAAAAGGTGAACGAAAAGAGTGGCGAGAGAGGCAACGCGAAAAGCAAGAGCAGCGGCGGCGGAGAAAATGATTCAGCGGAAGCGGAGAACAAGGGTGGTAAAAGTGAGGGAGGTGGGAAGAAAAAGAAGAAGAAAGAGATGGAGAAAAGTGAGAGTGGTGGGAGTTCAGGATGTAACGGTGGAGGTGCGCACAGTGGATCCCCTGGGCAGGTGAATCTGAGCCCTACACGTCAGCAATCATACCTGTATCCTGAAACTTACTGTTATCCCCCGCTTGTGTATCTGGCAACTCACAACAGGTTATGTCCCATGGGAACAATGGGTGGTCCTTCCTACTATGTCTCACCACTCCCCTACATGTGTGCAGGCATCGACCACGACCCTTATCGCCTTCAATCTACGCCCTTCGTTCCCTTCGAGATCTTCAGCGATGACAATGCCAACGCCTGTTCTGTCATGTGAGAACCAAAATATTACCTTTTTTCTTTCTTTTATGCTCCCATAACACCTCTTGTTTTCCTATGCTCTGCTATGCTATGCTATGGTACGCTAGTTTTGTATTTTTTGAGGCAAAATCGATGGAGCTTTCTGCTGTTCTTGGATTTTCTGGGGGCTAAATCCTTTTGCATTCACTATATATATATACCTTGTTGCCAAACTTTAGCTTATTTTCATTTTGTTGGACCAAACTGTAAATAATGTTCTATTATGGTCCCTTTCCATATTCATCTGTTACTATTATATATGCAATTTGCGAAGAAACGGGGTGATAGGATTAGATGGGAAGCATGTCAATGTCACGTCCAAAGGGCATTTCGTGAAGACTGGACTGTGGCTATTCAGGCAAAGCAGAGAGCCAAGGCCACAATGGAATGAAGCTACACATAAGAATCTTTTTCACGCTAGCAGGTGTACTTTACCAGTACAATACAACTATTTAAACCAAATCATAATTTATCAAAAAAATCACTCACTTCAATATAATACTTCCATGCTAAACTCCTATTTCAATATAATCACCTGCTGTAGTAGTTTTAATCTTCTTTTCAAGTTAGGGCTTCATCATAATTTTCAACAAATTCAGGACACTCACTGCATTTGCTCCAACAACGAGGACACTTGAAAAAAGTCCATTGACCCAGCCGTGATTAGTGCCGCGTTTGATTGCAGCTTTCTGGGACATGGCAAAAATAAAATAATACCACTATCAACCTAACAACATATATCTAAGCAGAATTATAGTGTTTATCTTTTGCATGAAATTTTCTCTTTTTTCGGTTAGTCTTGGGCACACAGTGTATAAATTATATTGTTGTAACTTCAAAGTTGAGTAAAAAAATGAGTATTCCATCAATGTTGAACTACATAATCTGACGCCACGCCACTGGTTAGCATGACATGCCAAAAGGACTTGTCCTTTCTGGAAATTCCACCTTTGGGTCAAAACTGCATCACCTCAAAGTCCATTTATTTTGTTCGAATAATGCATATGTGGCGAGGGTGTGTAGCATTATTCGCTCATCCCATCCACATTGAAATCAACTTGTTTGCATGAATAAAGCAGCATAACATTGAATTGAATCAACGTTTCAAATTGCAACACAACAGTTATAATCTTCGTAGTGTGAGATTATTTCACTCTCCTCATTTTGGCAAAGCTCATAACCTGCTGATTTGAGAACAGTGCTTAAGCTGACTGTACCAAAAAGGTAAACAAATAAATTGATGATTTTCAATAGTTTTTTATTAACAAGTTTTGCACCAATAAATGAACTAAAAATGGATGGTTCCGTAATGAGATATGTATGAGGGAACAATTAATGTTTTCTGCATTTTGCATGTTAAGATGTTAAGCGAGGCCATGTGAGGGAATCAGGTTGTGGACCTAAGGCATTGTGAGTATGAATGAATAAAAGTGGAGAAAAAGTGTTAAAGGAAGAAACATGGGTGAAGAGCAGTTCAAAAGTAGTGGTGCATTGAAGTGAAATAAAATACACTGCGCGATAGGACAGTGCCGTTCAACTGTTAAGGAGCCATTTTTTTCACGAGAGAGGAAAACTGTTCAATTCTAACTTTATTAACACTTCATTGGAAATAATAATAAGGAAAAAAGATAGAGAAGAGAAGAATGGTTTCTTTTTCTCTTATTAATCTTTAAGTAGTCAATGTGATTATATACAAATGTTGAATTACAATATATAAAGATAAAAATATATAAAAATAAATAAATTATTAAGATTACGTGAGTGCACAATCATGTTATGCACACTATGAAAATGATGTGATTGTTTGTTGAAAATCTATTACTCATCTTAATTTAACTTAGGATTTTGAGGTGATCTTTGATTAAGATCTTTTCACAAATTTAACCTAAGGATGGTAAATGTTCAACTTAGAAAAAACTGCTTTGAATGTTTTAGAACGAAAATGTTTCGAGTGAATAGGATTGTACTTTGACAAAACAAAAAAGGAGACACGTAACAAGTGAGTGACATTACCTTGAAATTTATTTTTATCAAATGACAATAAACTTTACTATATATTGTACACTCATGAAATGTAAGATTTTTTGTCATGTATATACTCTATTATCACAAAAAGTTACAAAAAAAGGTAAGAATAAGGAGATTCAAGTTAGTGCATAAATAATACAACTGTTGGAATTCACTAGCGAGTCCGGCTAATGCTTTATATTCTGTTTTATAAGAGGATTTGGAGACAATCTCTTGCTTCTTGGACTTTCAATAAATCAAAGCATCCCAACAAAAAATACAATGTCCTGTAATAGAACGTTTACTGTGAGGACAACATACATGCCCAATTAGAATATAAAAAAGCTCGAATACTACATTTGTTTCGTGAAGGAAAAAATAAGACAATATCTAGAGATCCTTTGAAATATCTGTGAACATGATGAACAACTTGCATGCGAGGTTGCCTTGGTTGAGAAACATATTATTGACTCAATTGTTAGATAGTAAAACAAATGTTTGGACATGTATTAGTTAAATAAAGCAAATACCCTATAAATCTTAAATACTCATAGGGGTTATGCAAAAATTCTCCTTCATCAATGCACAATGAGTAAGATGGATCCATAGGAGATGATGCAAGATTGCAAACATGTCATTGCCATAAAGTAGGCCAGGATAATACTTTCTTTAGTTAAGTTTTGTACCATTAGTAATGTTCCAATCCTAAGAAAAAACGGAGAGAGTCAAGGTTCTTGATCCCAAAACTAACTTTAAGATGATTTTTTATAACATTCATTTCTTCTATATTGTTTCAAGTGAAGAATAAAAGGTACTTGAACAAAGCCCAAAGTTATAAGAATGGAAGTAAGTTTAGAATCTCATTCATACTAACTTGCTTTAAACTATAAAGAGACTTTTTTTTATATTTGGAAACTTGTTATGGAAGAGTAAGATGTAAGCCTGGTGGTGGAATCATATATACCTCTTCTTGCAAGTCATAATGAAGAAAAAAATTGTTGACATCAAGCTGATCTAGAAACCAACCTTTTTATTGTTACAACTGATAGAATAAATTAAACAATATTAAGTTTTTCAACTGGAGAGAAGGTTTCAAAATAATCTAAGCCTTTTGTTTGTATGTATCCCTTAACAATCAATCGTGCATTAAATATTTCAATTGTACCATCAAACTTATGCTTAATTTTATAAACCCATTTACATTTAATTGGGTGCTCAAAAAAGTAAGTAACTCCTTATTCATGGCTTCTTTCCAACAATCCTATTTAGACACCTCAATAAAGGAAGTGTGGGCTCATTTTGAGAGGAAATATTAGAACAAGAAATCGTGTGTGATTGAAGAGAATTAACAAGAGACATAAATTTCGAATAAGATATTTAATACCTAAAAGCAAATGGTTACTAGCTTGAGATATAAAACTTGTGTGAAAATCCTTAAAGTACTCATGTCCTTTTCTTATACGATTAGATGTATGTACGATGAACTTATTTGTATTTTTGTTGGAGTAATAGAGTTGGTAGATTGATTGTAAAATCCATTGGGACATAATTGAGTCCAATATTTTCTTCACATGAAATGTTGGTGTGATTATTATTCTTATTAGGTGCAGAAGCAAAAGATTGATACATAGGGTAACTACCATAAATCTCACGGAAAGAACTTATAAAAGTGTTTTCCATAGGTTCTTGAGAAACACTTGATGCGTCTTGATCAACATGGCCAAAAGAGAACACATTTCATAAAAAACACCTTTGTTGAGCTCTTGATCTAACTTTATCATGTGACGCACTGAGGGTACTAGCAAATGCTAGACACCCAAGTATTTTTAAATGACTAACATTTGGTGAATGACCATGTAAAATCATAAATGAGGTTTATTTTTTAATAAAGGATTTGGTGTTCTATTAATGAGAATAACATGATAACAAATTATTAGAGTTGTAGTAAATTTTGATTGAAAGATGAGAGCACGAACAACGTTCATAATGTGTTGGTGTTTTCCTTTTACAATATCATTTTGTGAAGAAGTTTCAACATAGCAAGTTTGTTGAACAAATCTTTTATTGCTAAAATAATCGTGCATAGAAAATTCAGGTCCAATATCATTTCTCAAGATTTTTAATTTGCTTTCAAATTGATTTTCAAATCTAATTATTATATTTTTGCAAACTTGTTCTTACATCATATTTTACTTTTAACAAAAATATCCAATTGAACCTAGTAAATCCACTAGAGTACGGAAATATTTGTAACCTTTAAAGACGAGATTCTAAGTGATCCCCAAATATCAACATGTAATATCTTTAGAAATCTTGATAAAGCATATGTTTCAAATCATATACCACTCATAAAAAATATATGGAAGTCACTGAAAACTTTATTATTTGTTAAACTTTCTCACAACTATAACAAGCTTAACTATGAAGTGTAATATTTTAATGGTGCAGTGATTGTCACTTTCTCACACCATAAGAAATGATTGAAAATTATAATTGATTTAAATAATTTTTACTCTTAACAAAACTGATAAGTGACTTGTTCTTACCTACATGAACCTTATTCATAGAATCTCTAATTCTAAAGGTTGAGTTATTATCACTTGTTTGTTTTCAAATGACTAAAATTTCATCCCCTCAATGTTTGTAACATAATATTTTTCGTAGGAGTTTAAGCCAAAAGGGATAAACCAAATTCATAATTTACTTTACAAACACAAAATGTTTCTTGATCGAAATTACTTTATATTGTAATTTCTCAATTTATATTTTTAATAAAATATTCACCACGAAATTCTTCATTTATCTTAAGAGTAATAAACTCTAATTTCATAATTTTGTATAATTAATCTCAAATTAAGTATAATGACATACTCATTAATGATTTTTTTTAACATTTGAACAATATATCCAATTAACATCATTATGTTTTTCCAATACAATGGAAAATTCAACACACCATAATTTATATTACTTCTCAAGCATCTCATATTATCCAAAATTTTATAATATGAAGAATATGACATTCCATGTTGTATCCAAGTAAAATTATCCAAAAAAATTGATCACAACATATAAATTATTGATATCTCATCCAAAAGATAATTATTCTCAAAAGTCACATCTAAAAAACTAACTTCTTAAATAGATGTTTTCTTACAAAGAAAAAAATTTTACTCCCTAAAAAAATCCAAACATACACAATTATAAACATTTCCATCAATCAACCATGTATACTTAATCTTTTTTTTTTTAGTATGATGATGTTAGTCTCATTTGGTCATGTACATGTCTTAAAAAAATATCATCACTAATAATTTACGTGACAATTCTCAAACCACAACAAGATTCATATTAGAAAATGGCTTCAACTCCTTTTGATTCACACTCAAAAATAGAAGTTTTTAGACCGAATTCAATGCATAAAATCTTATTCCATCGTTAAATCCAAAAAAAATTGTCATCATTCAACTTATTTTAAACTTAGCTCCACCATTCTTCTGTTTAATAAAATGATTTCTTAATAACCATAAAGTCAAGAAATATCACTTTTAAAATCTCTATAAAGGCTCTGTTTTATATACGATCAATCTTAAAACTCTACGACAAATACCCCACAACCATGACTGTCATAATATTATACACAAATCAACACAAATGAAAAGTTATTAATGGTTAATACATACCAGAGCAGGATGTTCAACACTAAGGATGCGTTGCAATTGGTTTGTGGATAGGTGCTTTTAAGGGTATGAGTACAGGACAATCATCCTTAGCCATGTTAATGACATATGGATGTGACACCGATCAAAACCACTCCATATACTGTTGAACGCAGGTGCCAAAATAAGGTGCTACGTCCATATCCTGTATGTCATAATCATTGAAATGTAACCATCACCGATCCACTTGATTTGTAGTTAGATCGCCATCTTTAACTACAGATGAGTGTCGAGAGATCATCTGCATATATCCACACTGACGGAGAAATGTTCCGGCTAGTGCAATTTTCTCCAATTTCCAAGCCTCAGATAACCAGAGAGTAACGATATCAACTCAAATGGACGTTCTTCCATGTTCTCGTCATATGGGAAACATTTCTCTGGTTAATACAACCTACAACGAGGTTCCTCTTTAGAATACTATGAGTGTCGAGGGATCATCTGCACGTATCCATACTGAGAGAGAAACGTTTCGGCAAATGCAATTGTCTCCAATTTCCAAGCCTCAAATAACTAGAGAGTAACGATATCCACTGGACGTTCTTCCCCATGCTGTTGTATGGGAAACTTTCCCTAGTTCATACATCCTACAATGGGATTCCTCTTCAGAACATCGTGATTGCACACGTCTCATGCCTATAGACGATAAATGCTCATAAATTCAACCTTGCAACAAAGTCACATAACCAGCTAGTTTCCTAGTCTTTGCATAACTACATCTACTAACTGCTTATACATGTGGGTTAACGCAACTGCCACCCAAGCATATCCCTCTGTCAGCCTCAGATCAACAAAAAATCCAAGATATATCACACTGAAGTAGCACTCTTGTCAGCAAAGATAGTGCAACCAACAAAGTGAAGTAAATAAGCTTTGGCAACTATAGTCCACTGTCTCCTTGAGCATGCGTCCTCGTACACATCTCTCAACCAACTAAGGCGCACATGAGCTCCCCAGCAGTGTTGTATCTCTTTAAATGCAACTCCCCGATCAACACGTAGGGATTCTACCAACAAACAATTCGCTACATATGCAACTAATAAAATTGGCCAACAATGGGCAGATGCAACAAATTTGACACATCATCAAGAGTGATGATCATCTCCCCAATAGGTAAATGAAATGTGTTTGTCTTTGCATGCCACCTCTCTACAAATTCACAAAGCAATCCTCGGTCTAAATTCTCATAACTTGCATGAACTATACCACCTAAGCTAGACATGTCTACTGCAACCTCTATGTGTTCATGTAGTGCTCATAACTTATTCATCTTTCTCTCATGAGAAACGACCTTCAACTCACCATGATCCTATAATAATCAACAAATACATACATAAGACACTAAATTAATGTTCATTACTTACCAAACCATCCTATAACTTTTTAGCCACATGATCTTCATAATTAACCAGTAATGACTTATCCACTAGCCCTCCTAGATAACCTTCATCATCAATTTCCACTTCTTCTTGTTCAATATTCTCTTCAAACTCCTCATTTACAATTGAAGTACTAGGACCACCACACTTTCTTCTCACGGATGCAGTTGGTCGCACATGGTCCACATTAGAAAATCCTCTTCCTCTAGTCCTCACCATGTTCTTAATCATAAAATGTTATCAAATGAAAAAACAAAAAAACGCACACACACTGACTTCTGAGTTTTCACATCCAGAACCATTGCCTTCCGGATTCTCACATTCGGAACACTCGCAAATATCCAAATCCAAAGGCAAGAAATTCCAGATTTCACTTCCGGACACAACCGTCCAGGACATACATATTCGGAAGTCGGTGAATTTGAGAAAATATCAGATCCCAAGCCTTCTCCACGTCTTCTTCGGTGCACACTTCTTCTCCTTTGTCGACATGACAACTCCTTCTCTCTCCATTGTCGTCGTGCCTCAAGGAACAATCTCAGTGATGTGTATGTTGGATGTGTAAGCAATGCAGTGGTTAAATCTCAGAAACCTAGGTTTTAATTCATTAAGGGTACAAAAGCCTTTTCACATAATGTTGTTGAATGCATGTCTTAAATGATATGGTGCAACCGGGAGTATCAACTAACCTTGAGGAGGTGGGCGAATTCTTTCCCCCAAATCACCTTTGATATTTTTTTTTGTTTTTTTTTTAATTTTGGAATGTGAAACCAAATATTATCGGATTGTAGAATCCAATATTAAACTTTATGATTTTTTTTGTATTTTTGGATTGTACCGTAAAAAAATCAAAATACAAAAATTTGTATTCCATAATGTATAATAAAAAATAAAATTATATTTCTAATTGCATAATCTAAAATACTGTGTAATCCATAATATGTATATGTATTTTTAGATTGTACACTACAAAATAGAAAATTTCTTGTATTCAGTCAGAATTGCACCGAGAACATAACATATCTCAGAATGGATATTTTTGGAATTTTTGAATGTATGAAAGCACGGGTAGAAATCATGGAGATGCGGGAAGAAATCACCCAAAAGGGGATGCCATACATATTATTAACCTATTTTGATGAAACAGCAACTAACAAGTTTCATGAGATATCAACATTCTTGAGTCCAGAGTGCACATAAAAAAGTTCATACTGTTATCAATGTTTACAAATGATAGGACCTAATAATGCCCTAGTGGTTCTTGTAAAATGCCATATATACACTTTAAGTAACACAACCTAGGAAATACTTAAACGAGAACATCCTATGAAAAGCTACATAGATACAAAGTTTTTGTTTTTTTTTCGTGGTAAGTCTCATATGCAAGTTGATGCCTTTGAAGTCCGTTGATTCATCCCAAGCATGATCACAATTACGGTTACATCGTCATGGTACTTCCTTCTCCTCCCAGCTGGAATGTTCATCAACTCTTCCATGCTTAAACCTGCATGAGCATTTCTTAACCAATAATCATATAATAAAACAAACAACATTTATATTGATGAAAATAAAATTCAATTTAGCATAAGATATGGAAAAATGACCGGCAGAAACAGCTGCTCTAGCCACGAGCTGCTCTATGAGAAACTTTGCCGGATCACCAAAAGGGGTGCTCAAGATATAAGACTCTACAAGCTTTACTGCCTCATCATTGCTGAAGAAGTCAAATAAACCATCACTCCCAACTATAACAAATTGATCGGAACCTGAGATTCTATGGACATTCAGTGATGGTTGAGTGGATATGTATGGTGGGCTTTTAAGATCACGAACTCGAAGGATTCCCATCAAAGCATCATTCAAAATTTTCTGCACCAGAATAAAATAAGAAAATCAAATCTATGTTTAGTACTTGGTAGGACAAAGATATATTCTTTGCAACCATCCACTCACAATCACAGTATGTAGCTTGAATTTAAAGGTTTATAATTATCACCTTTACTTGCTAAGACATCAGTACCAAAGTCTTTTGGTGATCGGAGAGAATACCAACCTTTTTCAAGTAGCCAACTCCAAAAGCGCGAGTAACCTTCAGTTTCCCTTTCACTTTTCCTGCTACAACGATCCTGGGATCATCGGGATGTTCAGCCAGAAGTCTAGTTCTTTCAACTTCATTATCAACAGTGTGATTATCTGTAAGCTGTATAGCCTTGAGTCTCTCACTCGTATCCATTCGGTAACCTGTAATGCAAGTTGCCAAAACTGCTCTGCTGTCACCTAGATTAAGTGTATACAAATCATTACCATGAAGAATCACTAGTAAAACACAAGATCCAATAGAAACTAAATCTGGACGTTCCTCCATTTCCCGCTCCACCATGTAAAGGAAATCATTCTCTGCCTGACTAATAGCACGTTCAAGGATATCAAGTATCCCTTTTGAAAATGGATCACATGATAGTTCTGACTTAGTAGTTAGACTACACTTTGCATAACATCCATGATTAGAATCATTTAATGCTTTAAATCTTGCCATAGATTGATCCTCGTGATAAATAAGTCTGTCATTCAACTTACATTCCAGGGATTCATCCAAACCCCCATCATTATAAGCTTCGATGTAACCTGGCTCCAATTCCTCGATTAACTTGTTAAAGTATGATATGATGGTGTCATACAGGGTACCAGCCAGAAAATCGGCTGCATCTCTTCCATTAAAGCCATCATAAATTGCACAGAAGAGCCACCCATTTTCTTCAGAACAAACTGCCTGAACTCTATCTTCACCAGCAGCTCCTCCTGCTACTTGAACTTCCTTAACATTAAGAAAACCTTCACTTCTGGAAGGATCGGTCATGGATTTTAACGTGCAAGAGTCATATTCAAGGATGTCACTTGTAGTAGAAGGACTGCAGCTAAGGTAAGACAAACTACTTGGGAGGGAAGATGATAGTATGTCCAACTTTGAAAGACTTGGCGAAGAGGTTACCTTACGAAATGAATTAGGAGAGTCCCAACTTGGAAGGATCTCTTCACCTATTTTACCATTGCAGATGTTTGTGTTGGCTAATGTAGCATTCGCACTTAAGGCTGCCCCTGACAAGCAAGAGAAACTACTTGTTCTACGTACTCCAGGAAGGATTTTGCAGCCACTGGCAACCTCAATGGGAATACCTCTATCACTGTTGCATTTATAGCCAAAACTTATTTTAAGTTCTCCTTCAGAACTAAGCATTATACCCTGCGCTAAAAAATCCGTTCTCAATAGTATCAGTATCACAGGTATACATATACTGAAAGGAAAACAACACAAATATTCCTATATAATATGATAGGAAAACTGATTTTTGTTAATTGATTTAGGGATTAAGATTTAGGATAAGTTTGGAATTAAATGATATGAAAAAGTATTAAAATAATAGTAGTGTGAGTTGTAATGAGATTGTATAAATAATTTGAGTTGTCAACATATCATTACCCTAAAACAAAATAGATGTATATATAACCAAAGTGGTTATAGTGCATGAGCATTGCAAGGAAAAGACAAATTGCTAACAACCATCTGCTCAACAATGTTGCCAGTTAACGAATATGATAATATTTAATCAAATATGTGCGTCCAAAGGTTCTAATGTATTTGTAAGACAATAAGACAACCGAAAGATATAAACAGAGAATAAGAGGAAGAAGGTTTGTAAGCGGGGAAAGAGGCATGTAACAACTGGAGCAAGCAATTCCCTCCCCTTGCTCACTCACTCAACTTTTCAAAGAAACACAAAATACCATAACAATTTGACATGTGATCACCAAGCACTAAAATATATTATGGCTGGAATTAAAAAATGAGACTTCAAATTTGTAGAACTTGTACTTAAAGCTTTTCAGTATCAGCATTCTGTTCCATATATAGCCAGTTTATTTATTTTAAGATTTTGATGAACCTCATGGATTCTTTGGGGAATTGCTGATATCGAAGAGATGATTACAAAAAGCATCCAATTCAGAGATTTCGATCAAAAGATTTTATTTTATTCTTTATCCCTGAGTCAAGAGTATCAGATCTTCCATCATGATGCCCATTATCCATACAGAAAGGTCCATAGCAAGACAACGAAAACAACGAAAGTCCAAACCATAATGATTACCCAAATGATTCATAATAGTTAAGAAAAATGAAGCATCTGCACAGTAAAATATTAGCTTCAGCCCAAAAAATTGCAGGCAATACACATGAGCAGGGAGATGATAAAAATTAAACTGCATAGCTAGCTTTCTCTACGTGTGTATAACGTTATTATATAACTCTTTGGTTTGAAAACCAAGATTAGTTCCACCACAAAGACCCTCCCACCACCCCATTAAAGAAAAGAGGGAGGGGTGGTAAAATATAAACATTAATTCATTGAGAAAGGGTGTCCAATGCCCCAGCGATGAGCAAATGATGGGAAGCAGATTTTGGTTGGCACCAATTTCTCTGAGAGAGAAGGTGCCTACTGTGAAGGTATTGGTATGAGCAGGCAATGCAAGTAAAAGTTGAAAAAGCAAAAGCTGAGGTGAAATGAAAGCATAGGAAATGCTAATAATCAGAGACAGCCCACCCGTAATAAAGAAGAAACAATCGAAATCGAGCGATGGCAATCCGTTGGAAAAGGCATAATAGAGAAAGAGAAAATATTTAAGAAAAGGAACTGACCAGTGAGGAAGCGAATTGAAGAGTGAAGAGTGAAGGCAAAGAGAGAGGGGGAATTGTGAGAATGCGGGTATGATAGAAGAGAGAAAGGAGTGAGCGAAAGTGCGAGTATATATATAGAAGAGAGTGTGTGACTTAGCAAATCCCGAAAGGGCAGAGAAAGAAAATATGTGTGTGTGTGTGCGGCAACAAGTGGAGAATACGTATCACAATGAAATTGCATTTGGAATTGGATGGTATATATTAGCCGTTGCCAACCCAAATCATCTCTCTTTCACTCTTCTTTCTCCTCTTCGTTCTTTCGGATTTACCCTATTCTTCACCAACCCTTCTTTTCTCTCACTCAACGCTTCCTTTCTCAACCCGTTGACTTTTCCTTTTACTCTTTCTCTCTAACTTTACTATTTATATACAACATATCAACTCATTCCATCATCAATTACGAAAATTCAAGCTATTAAATTAGCAAACACAGTTATAATAATAGCAAATTTAGATATTAAATTTAACCCATGATATAAAATTAATAAGTAAAATCATACATGATGTCGCTCTTTATATTCATAATCTATTTTTACTGAAAATTATACAGATCTAATTTTATTTTTAACAGTTAATAAATAAGAGTATCTAAATGGGGCAAATCATTTTTTTCTCGTTATCTTTAAAATAAGAACAAAATGAAAAATACAGTAACATCTCTATAACGTGTTTGGATGCATCTCCACCAAAGACAGAATGCATCATATATGAAGTAAGTATATGAATAATAAAATAGTTACATAATAAAATATGAATAAAAAAATGAAAAAATACCGGTCGATGTTAATTAGAGAAATCTCGTTTTAAGGTAAATGGTAAATTCGGTTTCAGGTTGATTTAATTTTGAATATGTGAAAAATACAAAGTGATGGTTAAATATTATAATTTGAAGATAAAATAGTTTTTAGTTTAACATAAAAATAATCTTACAAAAGTTAACCGTTACTAAATTGAGAAGAGTGGATCCATGGAAGGATAAAATTATTGGTTTAGCCTGTTCTAACAAAGAGTAGCATGAGTAGTGATGGATGTTGCTTTATGGTATAGAATAGATGCTGATTACATTACTGCCAAACACATGCAGAGATGCTGCCAGTGAACTGAATGGCTGAACGTTGGGTTCCCGTTGTGTGCTGTTGCTCTTACTTTTGCACTCACGTGTCTCCATACAGAGTATTTTTGCCCAAAATAAAAATCACCAACCAAATAGGAAATTGAAGTAATAATAATAGTGTTAGCAGTGCATTTCAAGATTGGTTCCTTCCTGGCACACTTTTGACCGAGTAATAATGCTGGTTATAATGTTACGGCTTATTTATGGACCATACGATATTCACGAAGGATGCTGCCACTTTGAACAAAAGGGTGTGGCGGCTGATAGCAAAAGAAAGTAGCTGCGCATTATACCCTTCCATGCAGATTTTACACGGACCATTCTTGCACCCCTATTATTGGCAGCCTAAACAAAGAAAAAGAGTTTCGACTTTTCACAAGGTGCCAAACTCATCACTACCACCCATTTTTTTTATTTTAAATTTTAGTAAATTCAATTTTCTCATTAGCATGAGAAGAGCTGGGACACAGAAAGATCAAAATCATTATGATCGTGACGTGCATAACTCTTTGGAGAGGAGGCGACAAAACCACATACCTACCTGCATTTGAAACATATTGTCTAGTAGTCAACAGATCAATACGCGTGAGTTTGAAGCAAATCAAAGGGTGATTGATTAGTTTGATTTTTGGAAATTAGAACCAGGATTTGGATTGAAGAGAATATGGCATGTCGAAGTGGATAAAGATGTCGTGTGTAGGGGCAAACTACGATACTCTGACAATATTTCCCACTTATACAATACATGAGATTATTTTAACTTGTTCAAAACCTTTGTTTCTTTTATAATCTTGTTTTCTTTTGTAAATGTTTACAAAAACACTTTATCTAAATAAGGACCTAAATAGAAACTACAAATTCAGCTAGTTTTCTGCGATGCTTATCTAAGAGCAGTCATAAGTATGGAGCTAAATTAGCAGTTTCACAGCAGCAGCTCAACCGCATATAACTAGGATTCAACTTTGTAATAGACTTTTGTCAGCCCCTTCTTCGAGCGAATTTGAGAAACCTGATCAAATACACACATTATAGAAGCATACAACATAAACTTGTTACCAAGCAACCAAATATAACTAAAAAAGTCTATCTTTTTATAAACCAAGTAAGAAGTCTTTGAACAACAAAGTTTTCATTTAATTCAACAGTTTCAATGAAAGAATTCATTGGTGCTACTTACAAAGAGTGAAGCCTGCTCATTACAAAGAACAAACTAACACAAAAATATCAAATCAAAGCAATCTCGCAGAATAGTTCAAAATAATGGGATTTCATACCTTAATTTTTACTATGTCTGAAATGTCAGCAACATGAGTACCACCACAGGGGCAGCCAGGATTATCTCCTATCCTCACAATGCGAGGTGTGCTTTCCTGTGAGAGGTGAAGCATCAATATTGAAACAAACTATGGTGCAGAAAATAAGAACAAAACCAGATTGATCGTAGAAATGAAATTAACATAATTTTGTATACTATACTTTAATATATTATAAGAGTGTGATGTACATAAATGCGAGACAGTGAATGCTATCCATCAGCTAATTGCACAGAATTGCTCCAGTTAGTTACATCATAAGAAAGTAACACACGAGCAAGAACCCTGTAGCTTGGGCGTTGAAATATATCAGACATTCTAAAACTGCTTACCAGATACAATCACCAGTTTCATACTCAATAAAAATAATGAGGCATACATTGATTGACACGTAAACAAAAAAGGGAAAACATACAATACAGCTACTTCAAAAAACTGTTTTCATAGACTAAAACAATTCCACACTACTCGTAAATCAATTTCTCATCTAAAATTTGTAGAGTTTTGAAAATTATTTTAAAACAAGTGCTTCAAAAACAAACAAAAATTAGAAATAAATGTTTTCTCATTCTCTTTTTCTGCTTTCTTCGAGTACTCCAAAGACAAATTTTTAGAAAACAAAAATGTGCTCAATAGAAAAACACGTTAAAATATCCTCACGTGACGCAAATTTTAGAAATCATACAGTTTTCCAAAACAGTAAACCAACATGATCGAAGTCTAATATATGACACTCTCCAGGTCGGTTCTAGTATAGGGAAAGAAGCCAGTCATATTGGCGACACTAACACACAAATACAACAGTAACCAAGCAAAGGGACAACAGCTGTATTCCTTCACTGATACTGGGCTTGAACTGATTTTATCACATTCACAATGACTGGAACATGAGTTTCTTCAACTTTCATCACAACAATTTCATAGTCACGACTTATAGGTGGAACTTTGACAGCAAATCTAACAGAAGTTTACTGTTTTATGCAAAAAAACAAAAGGTCTTGCCCACACTGGAAGGCACCTTGTAAGATAACAATGTGACAGGAAAGGTATTATGGTTATTGGTTATAGAAAAGCTAACTAGTTCTGTGTAAAGAACACAGGCAATTATTTGCAGTAAGAATATACATTTTATACACTGACCTTAGAAATATAATCAGGAAGACTCCCTCCGCAAATCTCAGCAGCATCACCGTATGGTAATATATCAACAGAAATCTATATCGCAAGGTGAAGATTTTCAGAGCCTGATGTCACATATAAAAAACAATTTATGAACATAACAACTTACTCTTCCTCCCATGGAAATTAATGCATTGGCCTCCAGCTCTAGATCCTTTTGCTTACTCTGCATTTCATTTTGTGGAATTGTACCCTTATATTCAACCCAAGGCCTGGAAATGATGCAATAGTCAGTACGGAGCAAACTTTTGTAACTTAGGAACACATTTAAACCGAATACTTATGGGAAGTACAACAGCAGGAGTTTAGCCAATGTAAGATCTTTCTTTTGAGAAAACCCCTAAACTGGTCTTCCACATATTATTTTGTTATTATATTAGTCTTTTAAAGATTCTTTTCACCATACAAGTCTCTCAAAGATCTAAACATCACTAAATTCTATATTATAAAGGACTGGTTAAAAAATCACTAGAAGAGTAAGGTGGCACCATGCTAATCTTTGTATGACCAATTTCATGCTTTATTGTATTTGTAGACTTCTAATAAACCCACTTAATCATCATTAATATTATCCTAGATCAGCAATGATTTGATAACTTGAACATTGCCTCTTAGCTCGAGTATTAAATAGATCACTTTCAAGTCTCAAACCTGGTTCAGATTAAGCAGTCATATCCAAGCCTTGAATTCAGTACACACCAAAAGCATAAAAAGCAGTAAAATGATATACCCATCAGAAAAATGGTAGGCTTTGCCAGGCTCTAAATGACCCAATCCTATTCTTGGCAGACAAATATCAAGCAAATGTCCTGCTGAATGCAATCTACACAGAGAAAAGCAAGGAAAAATGAGATTTACAGAAACAGAATTATAAATTTTCTTATAAGCAGTGCAGTAATCATAGATTCGAAACAGAAAAACAGCCCAGCAGAAATAAAATCCAAGCTAGAGTACACTCTAAAAAAGTACTAATTAAAAATTGGCAATATCATATGGTCCACTAGGGAAGAATGGAGAATAGATGGTAAGACATTTCCCTAGCTGCACAAGAAAAATAAAAGTGTGTTTAAGAAAAATAATTTATATAAAACAAATGACATGTGGGATATCTCAACTCAATCTAAAAGGAAGTGAAGAAAAACATAAACAGAAACATTTGAAGAATTTCATCCCCTGAAAAAAAAAGTAAACCTGGAGTTCAGTTTTCGCCTGTGCTCATCAACAAAAAGTGAAACCTCATTCCCTTTTTCGTGTGTAGGCTCAAATTCCCCTCCCTCATTCTCAAAGAAACCATAGTGAAAAACCTACATCATAATAATAAAAAGAAATCCAAGGATGTGTACAAAATAATTGATGACCCCAGAGACAGGTTCAACAAAAAAAAAGAACTTTCTACTTGAAACTTACAATTCCTCCATCTTTGGATCGAACATCAGAAACCAGAAATTTGTTTTCTGAGCCATGAATGAGTACAAAGCCAGTATCCGCGGGTTGACCACCTCCTTGCGGATAGAATATTGTACGATCCAATATCAAAACCTGTCTACCATCATCGGCCTATTCATTTTACATCAATAACGAAGCAAATTAAGATTTCCTTCTTTGTATTTCCCACATATCTCATTTCTCGTCTCTCAAAAATTAGCGGGTGTATAACTAACAAACAAATAAGAAGTAACAGAAACTAACCTTGAAGTAAGATAATAGCGTGGCAGTGCATTGGAGGCTCCACATGTCATCGTAGTATTCCAGCTTCGTGGGATTCTTATACAAATCCATAGCATCTACGGAACCCTGAATCTGTTTATTTGGGTTTTTGTTTAGTATCATAAATCGCCCCGTGAATGTCTCAGACTCATACACCACCAACCTGTTCCCAGTTTTGGTACTTGATACATTATTGATAAATATATACTTTTAAAATAACTATATAATGGGTAAGTTTGTTTAGACAATATTAAAAATAATAGTTTTTAATAACATACTTATTTAATTTAATTATTAAAATAAATAGAATATATTTTTTTTTAAAACACACAAATTAAACAAACACTTAAAAAAGTTGTGATACAATCTAAATTATATTAATTTATTTATTTTAGAAAAATTGTCTAAGTCTTAACTTTTTTTAAACAGTGAATTTTAAAAAACAAGCATGTGACTGTAGATATTCAACCTAAAGTGTGGGAGTGGGTGTTTGAGTAAGAAAATAGTAGATCTAATTTTTTTTAAGGTATCTTATATAATATAAATGTGTGTGTATATATATATATATATATATATATGTATTTTGAATAAGTAATGAAATGTTTTATAAATGTGTGTTTGTTATATATTTATTAGTTTATGTATGCTTAGTAAAAATTATATATCACAAAGCTAATATCATTCATTCATACTCTAATTTGAAATTATAAAGTTATTTTTTTTATCGAATCATGTTGTAATAATTAAGTACCTAATATTACAAATAAAAATTCATAACAAAAAAAACTTCGTTCTCTAAATCTAAAAATAATATCATACTAAAATATGTACTATCCAAAATTCAGTTAAAAGATTAAAGTTTACACTATCTCAAGTTCATAAATATCACACAGTGAAATTGAAAAAAAATAAAAATCAATTGAATCACACAAATAAATATGTATCATCAATTTTTTATCGAAATAAATGAGACCATGTAAGTCAATTCTTATCACTTAGATAATCAGTTTAATATATCAATTCAAAATAGTTATACACATTCAAAAATATATGTGATTATATTATACACATGTTTTTAAGTTGATATAAATGTTAGGTATATCTGTATAGATGAAAAGATTTAAAGATGTTATTTAATTAATGATGTGAAATAAAATGTGTTTATATTAATAATAAGTTATAATGTAATTTATGTGGCAAAATAATACGAGAAATTTGGGTTTATAATTTTTTTAAATATATATATATATATATATATATATATATATATATATTGTGATGTATTTCATGTTGATACCTAATTAAGTATCATCATGGATTTTATGAGTATACGGTGAGGAGACATGATATATCATAATATAAATAAAATGTTATAACTACATATCTTATCATCAATCATGTCTTCTCGCGAAATATAAAAATACAAAAGAAAAATGGTTTATTGAAAACTTCTATAGACTCTCAAGAAAACTTAGTAGTAACTCTCTTTATTACCTACACAATACATGTATATTTCACAAATAAAGAATATTAATAAAGATAGACATAAAAAGGATAATGAAAGCATTTGATTCAACTCAGTTTGCATACTGAGAGGTGCATCTAATTTAGGAGAATCAATTAATTAAAATTCCTAATTCCTCTCTCCACAATCGCTATCACACTAAAATTATTAGTTGGGTGAAATCTCATTAATTCAATAGCTCACTATTTGAAATTTGTTGACCAAAATTATGTAAAATTTAATATTTTTGCATAATCAATTAGAAACATGTGTGTCTCAGTTGATATTTATTTATTAATTATCATTTCAATGACTAAATAACTTGTACCGTTCGGGTCTCGGTCTTGGCCATTGACCAAAAGTCAACGAGGGACCCCGTAGGTTGGACCCGCAAAGGAGGTTCAGTTGACCAAGGAGGAGCCTTGTCAGGCTCACGAGTAAGGGGAACCGAGGAGGAGGCGACATCGTATAGGAGGCCTAGGATCACGAGTCAGAAAGGGGTGGCTTGAAAGCCACACATCAGCTATCAATACGGAGAGGCCCGGATCACGAGGATCCATGCATGAGGTGTAGGGAAGCGGCAGTACGCCCCACCATTAGAGAGCCACTTGGACCGATACGACTCACCAGAGTCTCGTTCCAGGGGCGATCGGCATGCACGGCACGTGAAGGGGCAGAGTACGCTCAGCATGGATGACCCCTCTGATATTGGGCGTATGAGTCTACGCCTGAGTGGCAATCCCGCACCAGATGCACTTCGAGAGGGTAGCCTCGCACATTGGAATTTCCCTAAGCTTGGGTTATGGTGTCGTGAAGGCGCGCCTGCAGTAATGCTTAGTGATGGAAGAGGGCCAAGCACCAACCCAAAGGAGAGCCAAACATCAAGACATATTGGGCCAACTACAAGGGTCATGACTAAGAGGCTCGATGAGGATTGGAACACTACTACTGATGGTAGAGAAACTTACCTTTACATGTTCCAAGAAGTCCAAAATCAAGCACAGCATAGTCTTTAATTTCTTGTCAAAGTAGCATAGGATTTTCCTTTGTAAAATTGTTTAAATTGTAATTAGGTTATATGTTGGCTTCTAAAAACCAACCTAAGTTAGATTAGGGTTTCTAGAAACACCTAATCTAACTAAGGCCGGTCATTTAGACCTAATGGCATCACATGAGACACACCTTGTCACACTTGCCATGT
>Ga0123342_1002918_pt1 | contig 28061 bp, 8 predicted proteins | sample Turbeawhitnodule_FD_89960 | JGI IMG/M metagenome (GOLD analysis project Ga0123342, IMG submission 89960) | Root nodule microbial communities of legume samples collected from Mexico - Turtle bean Mexico white nodule | ecosystem: Host-associated > Plants > Roots > Nodule | place: Mexico: Nepantla... | reverse complement strand
CTCAATACTCACTGTTACTTTTTATAATAACACACAACTTTCTATTCTCCGTTGTGGGAAAACCCTAATTTTGTCTGCCACACACACTTTCTACATTATGGATTCACTGTTCTGGGAATCACAAAGGACATGAAGAGACCCAAGCAATACCAATACCAATTACAGACCTCTTCATTCTAATTCTCTCTCTTTAGGGTTTAGGGTTTAGTTTTTTTTTTTTTTAAGGTTGAATTAGATACTTCTTAATATAGTATCATAGTCATTTAACATTTATTCTAACGAGAATTTATTTGATTTATCAAATTATCTGTTATTTATTCATAAATATGTAGTCTCACGCAAGAGTTCGTAGATCTCGACCTGAGTGAATATATTAGAGAGTCGTTTAAAATCTATCATATCAAAAGTTTATTGTGTTTATCAAACAATCCACTATCAGACTATTGGATCACTCATAAATGTATAGTTCACGCACAAGTTGGCAGGTTTTGGTTTGAGGTGTATTGAAGATCTTACATCAAATAGATATAAAGATATTTCATAATATATATAAGTGGGTGTAAATCTAATAAACCGATTTTATAAGATTAAGTTAAACGTATATATATATAATGGAACATATTACAATTAAGATACACTTTTGTTGGTTTTTTGGGGTGCAAAGGGAAATGGAGTTAAGGATTGTTGACATGAATGAGTTGAGTGGCGAGCATGCGAACCCAGATTGCACAACATGTTGGTCAACCTATAAACTAAGTATATTTTTGTGGTAAATCGCAAGTGGCACAATGAGCATTTCCACTTTCCCAAAGAGGTATGAACTATGAAAACAAATTAACATCATTGAACCAATTCCTTCATGGAAAACATCATTATTGGAATGCCCCAACCACCGCTGCACCTCTTAAGTTTTTTCACCTCCACTTTCGATGGTATTATAAACACATTCCGTTTCCCAATCTACGATCATAGTCTTCCCACAATTTCTTCTTCTTTCACATTACCTAGTCATGAAAGAAAGGCATCTTTTCGTCGCTAATACTATACGCTTACAAAAGTGACATTACATTACAACCTAGGTATGTCTTAATTGGAATTATTCTTTCATTATTCATATATTACAAGAAAATCACGAAATGGAAATCAATTTTAGAAATAAAAAATAATTAATTGTTATAGTGACTAAATTAGAGAGCATTTTAGAAACTAAAAACAATGGTTTCTAAATTAGTTTCTATTATTATTAAATGGTTTATAAATTTGTATTTAATTAAGTAACAAGATTTTTGCTACTAAATTTAGAATTTAAATAATTGGTAGTGAAAACTTTGGTAGCTAATTAGATACACATTTAGAAATTATTTAACAATAATAAAAATTAATTTAGAAACCAAAAAAAAATTTAGTTTCTTAAATGGTCTCTAATTTAGTCACAATAACAACTAATTATTTTTTATCTTTAAAATTAGTTTCTATTTTTTTTTTTTTGTGATATAAGTGAATGAGCATAACATTTTTTCTATCCATCAATTTTCTTTTCAATGAAAAATTTTCGTTAATCATATTAATGTTCAAGTTATATGATGTATCCACTTCTAGCCATTGAATTAAGAAGGTGGGAAAATGTTTTAAACTTCTCTAAATGCCGACAGTACTCAAACATAATTAGATGTTTGATTTTTTGAGAGGATTGGATTCTATACTAATTATGCATAAAAACAAACGTGGTGGGTTTTGGTACGATCAAATTTGAAGGGAAAGAAGGAATTGATGCATTGTGCAATACATGCACGATGGAGGCTACATGCTATCCTACGATCACAAATTATAGATTTTATCATGAAATAAATGAATGATCGATGAATTAACACTTAAAAAAAAATTATAAAATAAAAATTAATTTTTATTAATCAAAATAATTAGTTACAATAATAACTAAATTATAGACTATTTTCATATAATGTAAAAAATTGTCTCGTGATGACACACAAATTTCTATAGATTCATCATTTTTATTATCCACTTCGAAGATATATGAAATTTTTTAATGTATAAACCATTAAAGGTGAAAAAAACTAATATAAGACTTTTTGTTAAACAAAATGCATAACATTATGCTTACATCATTATTTAAATTATTTCACTTTTTACTTAGCTACTGTAACAACCATTAAGGGGGAAAAAGTACAGGTCTCACCTATTCACTAAATATAGACTCAAAATAAGTATTATTTTACTTTAAATCCAAATTTATATTCAAATATTGATAAATAATGAAGTGGATTTATATAGGCTTGAAAGTAATTTTATAAATCAAAATATAATTACTTTTTAGTCTTTATTTTCTTTTATTTGTAATATTTATATTTAAGAAAAATTACGTTTTTAGTTCCTTGTAAATATTAAATTATATAATTTTAATGAATATAATAAATCAAATTTAAATACTAAACTTAAAATTTATTTTGAAAAAATTTATTTTATTTATAATTAGTCAAAATATTTTATGATGAAGTCAATTGATTTGATGTGTAAGAGATATATATTCCTACTGGCTGGTTATTAAGTTTTTAATTATTAAATGAAAATGTATGTATTGCTTTAAATTAATAAAATTTAATATTTTACATATTTCAAGCGATAAACAACATTGAAAAGCTGAGCTGACAATAACATAGAAACGTCATGGCAATATTTTTTATTTTTAAGATTGTATATATAACTAAAGATATATGTGGAAGAAACTAATTGGGGAAAAATCCATCAACTATATCTTTTTTTTATTACGAAATACAATAATTATAATTAAAGTGTAAGAAATTAATTTCTTAACTATTTGTGACGAACTCGTGTTGATGAATTAGTTCAATCTCCTAACAAATATTTCTATTTTTTAGAAAATTACATATTTAAAGAATACCTCATATTTTTATCTTTGATTAATTAAAGTTATTTTAAATATACCTTGCTAGAATAAAAATAAAAATATTTTTATTTATGATATTTAAATCAAAAGTTTAATTACATATTTTTTTACTATTTTTTTATTCCTATAATATGTTTAGTTCTTCAATTTTTTAAGCCAATTAATTGACATCTTTGAATATGCGTTTAGGAAACATGGATTCATCATGTGTGGTCGAAGCTTCAAAGAGTACTTTTGCATCTTTTGAAAAAATCCTCAAAATACGTGAGTTTCGAACATGCACCAAGACTCATTATTTTTTTTAAAAAAATTAACAAAATTTGACCCTTTTATCACTTTTTTTTCTACCTAACATCTTAAAATTCTTATTTACTTTCGAATTTATTCTTGATATTTACGATAAATTTGAGACATTGAATAAACACTACGAGAAAATAATCAATAGAAAACAATTTTTAGAAACCAAAATAATTAATTGTAATAGTAACTAAATTAGAGACCATTTTAAAAATTTAAAAAAGAAATGGTTTCTAAATTAGTTTCTATTATTGTTAAATAGTTTCTAAATTGGTATCTAATTAGCTACCAAGGTTTTAACTACCAATTATTTAGATTCTAAATTTGGTAGCAAAAACTTTATAGTTGCTAATTAGATATCAATTTAGAAACCATTTAACAATAATAGAAACTAATTTAGAAACAAAAAAAATTATTTAGTCTCTGAAATGTTCTCTAATTTAGTCACTATAACAACTAATTATTTTTTGTCTCTAAAATTAATTTAGTTTCTATTTCATGAATTTCTTGTAGTGAAATGATAATTTTATATAGAAGAAAACTCCAGGATATAAGGTTGTTAATATTTGTTTATAAAAAAATAAAAGATAGCTTAATTAACTCACTTTATAAAGATTTTGAAAGTGAGAATTTGAGGATTTTACCATAAAAAAAAGTTAAAATTGTTTTTTCAGTAGAATTGCTTCTTCTTTTTTTAAATGTTAGAAATTTAATTATTAACCTTGAAGAACCAAAATGACACGTAAATCAAACTAGTTATAAAAATGAGATTAATTAAAAATAAATAAACTGTTGCTACTGAATAACTTGAACTTTACAGTAGATATATACTTAAAAATTGTAAAGAGGTTTATCATATAATAAGTTTTGTGTCTTGATATAGTTGGCGAATCCATGAAAATACATATAATTTAATGTATGAAATTAAGAAAAACCAAAGCATGTCTCGTAGTGAAAAGGAATTCCACCCATCCAAGATTCCCATACACCAAATTACATCTTCACAAATCAATTCACCAAATTCCTATATATATTCATCATTCTTCCAAAGTCTTCAAACCAAACACACCCTCAATTCTCCTCTTCTTTTCCATTTCCATGGCTTCCACAACCATGCCTTCACTCAGAAACTCCATTTCTTCCCCAACTATGCTTCTTCCTGCCATGTCTGATCATAACAATCATATTTTACTTCCAAATAAACTCCTCATCAATAAAGGGCAACGCAATCTCCGAGACTTAACCGTTGCAAATGTTGCAACTCCATCATTACCCGTGATTGCCCCACCAACACCGGAGGAACAACGGTCAGGAACCACCGGCGGCCGCCACCACCACCACCATCATGTTGCATGGACTAGTATCTCGCAGGAGAGGTGGGAAGGAGAGTTACAAGTTGAAGGACAGATACCACTATGGCTGGTAAGACTTCATATACTTCATGCTCATCACTTCAAATCAAATTACCCCATATCCATATCTTTCTGCTACTAAGATATAACCTATACTTAAATCTTTTTATGTACCTTTATAATATTACTATAGAAGTACAATAGCAAACTGAAGAAACTTTTTTTTCTCTCCGACAGGGAGCCTCACAGTGACACAGTCCATTGTAAACTACAAAAACAATAATAAATAAATGAAGCTATAGTATCGATTTGATCACAGGCGCAGTCTAGGGTTGTTGATCATGTAGCCGTATAACGTTAGAGAATGAAAAAACAGTATAATTAATTAAAAGCAAAGACATTAAAATAATATAAGGTCAATGTTAACCTCTGACTAAACACGCAAACTCGTATAAACAAATATTTAACACAACATCAAAGGATCTTTGAATATGTGTTCTCATCATTAATGGTTGGTATATTCCTTGAAACTCTCATCATGTATACGCAAACGTCATATTTTGTTGAATATGGAATATTAAGTATAAATATAAATATAGTAAGGTTTTTTCGTTTGTTTGTGTTACTTGGGGAATGGTTATTGACCTTATAATAATAAATAAATATGAATGATTACATGCAGAAAGGAACGTACCTGAGGAATGGGCCTGGGATGTGGCATATAGGGGACTACAACTTCCGCCACCTCTTCGACGGTTACGCTACGCTGGTGAAGCTTCAACTACAGGACGGCCGGTTATTCGCCGGCCACCGTCAAATTGAATCGGAAGCGTACCGGGCGGCGAAGAAGAACCAAAAGATATGTTACCGGGAGTTTTCGGAAGTGCCTAAGGCGGCGAATTTCCTGGCGTACGTGGGAGAGCTGGCGAACCTGTTCTCCGGCGCGTCGCTGACGGACAACGCAAACACCGGCGTGGTGAAGCTGGGGGACGGGAGGGTGGTGTGTCTGACGGAGACGCAGAAGGGGTCGATTGTGATTGACCCTGAGACGCTGGAAACGGTGGGGAAGTTCGAGTACAGTGACTCGTTGGGGGGTCTGATTCACTCTGCGCATCCCATTGTAACGGATAAGGAGTTTGTGACGTTGTTGCCGGATCTGGTGAGACCAGGGTACCTTGTGGTGAGGATGGAGCCTGGCACCAGTGAGAGGAGGGTAATTGGGCGGGTCAATTGTCGGGGAGGTCCTTCACCCGGTTGGGTTCACTCTTTCCCTGTCACCCAACACTATGTTGTTGTGCCTGAAATGCCGTTGAGGTACTGTGCTCAGAATCTGCTCAAGGCTGAGCCTACTCCTCTATACAAGTTTAAATGGCACCCTCAGTCTAAAGCTTTTATGCATGTCATGTGCAAGACTAGTGGAAATATTGTAAGTTAGTTAATTACTTATCTCTGTGTATTTATTTCACTGGTTTTATCTTCCATGTTATGAACTTTATTAATGATTGATCTCTGTGTGTGTGGTTTTGAAGGTGGCAAGTGTGGAAGTGCCTCTGTTTGTTACTTTCCATTTCATTAATGCGTATGAGGAGGAAGACGAAGATGGGAGGGTGACGGCCATTATTGCCGACTGTTGTGAGCATAATTCGGATCCTACCATTCTTGACAGGCTTAGGTTACAGAATCTTCGTTCTTTTAATGGTGAAGATGTTCTACCCGATGCTAGGTAATTGATATATGGATATCTTGGCCTTAGTGTACGGAAAGATCATAATGCATACGAGTGAGTTATGGCTTACTTAATACTGATTAACAGGGTTGGACGGTTCAGAATACCACTGGATGGAAGTCCAAGTGGAACACTAGATGCAGCATTGGACCCAGATGAACATGGGAAAGGCATGGACATGTGCAGCATAAACCCTAATCATCTAGGGAAGAAATACAGATATGCGTATGCTTGTGGAGCACGGCGACCTTGTAACTTTCCCAACACCCTCACCAAGGTTTGACTTAATATTTGGGTCTTTCAAACTTTCTATCCGAATTTTATCTTTGGTTCCGGACATATATATGTAGTTGAATATGCTTTGATATGAAATATATATGCAGCTTGATTTGGAATCGAAAAAGGCTAAGAACTGGCATGAAGAAGGTGCCGTGCCCTCAGAACCATTCTTTGTGGCACGACCAGGAGCAACAGAGGAAGATGATGGTTAGTTAGAAGTCCTTTAATTCAAGCATGCATGCGTTCTTTTTCATCCTGCTCTTGTTCTTTATTACAATTTCCCAACAGCTTCATTCTAACCTATCTTTCCTCTCATATGGTAGGTGTGGTAATCTCCATAATCAGCGAGAAAAATGGAGAAGGTTATGCGTTGCTGTTAGATGGTTCCACTTTTGAAGAGATTGCTAGGGCCAGGTTCCCTTATGGACTTCCATATGGGTTGCATGGATGCTGGGTTCCAAAAGAGTAACAGCATCACTGAATATGTGTAGTAATATAAAATCTGCTCAAAGAGTAGACGCAACTGCATGGAAGCAGTACAGCTATACAATATATTAATCAACTATACTGAGTACAATGGATACTGATCCTTGAAGCGTGTAATATTGTATGTGTATGATAAAGTAGCAATTATGGATTGGTCCTCTTCCCCTCAGCATTTTGTACATTTGTACTGCATGTGTTATATCAATGAGTAATCTCATTTTTTTTCTCAGTTCTCTAACTACCAATCCTTTTTCACAATAAAATCCCTACCCAATGCAACAGTGTATTATTAAAGTCAAAGAGTGTAGTTTGAAATAATAAATGTTGCAGCATCATGTATGTGGCCACGTTCTGTTGATCAGAGCATTAACCAGTAGAGAATATAGTTTCAAACATTAAGCTCAGATCCATGATAGACCACTTTGGCATTAGCTCTTAGCTCTTACACATTTTAGCCATCTCAAAGAAACTTCCAGAGTAAGCCCCATTCGAATCATTTATAATTACCAACTAAAAACAACTCTTCCGTATGGTCTAACCTATCTCACACGTCAGTGCCTATATTGGTTGTTATAGTATAAAAACGCATCTTGAAATTTTCTAAATATCTCATCTTCTCGGCTTACATGAAAGAATGAATATTAATAAAATGAGTGAAAAACTAGTTCACTTGACTATCTTCATCATACATAATAAGAGCAATCATAAGAACAGATAGAAATTGTAGATAGGGTGCAAAGAAGTTTCTCTGGATCAACGTACCCAACCAGAAGGAATCTAGATTTACCTCGTTTTATTATTATTAAACTTTGTTAGTTTTGTAATATAAGACAGTACATGATTGAAACATCGTCGTGTTTGAATCAAATAATTTCAAAATGAAATCCCCTCTCAGAAAGCAAGCATCTGGCCATCCTCACCAAAAAAAGGAATCGAATTAAACAGTCAGATCTACAAACTATTCACCTATAATTTTTGGAACCTATTTTCATTTTGTAAATAAACCAGGTGCATTTTGTGATGGGAGCTTCCAGTGTCAAAGAGAACCTTGAGTTGTCAAGGATATAAAAATTATTATTTCTGATCAGTATAAACAGCATCGACATCATCAAGCTCAAGTAATTTGCTCATAAGTTCCTTGTTCAAGTCCATAGCCTCATCGTCTACCTGAAAAATCAAGTGTAACTGACTCAGGCTAAAGGGAAAGGACTTTATCAAAATTAAAATTCTCACCTTCTCACCTGGGCGAAGAAAACAAAAGTGGGAGTGGGAGAGATGAATGTAAAAAATTTAAAAAATCCTCTTCTGTTTTTACTTCGTTGTAATATTTTAAAATGATGAGCTAAATAAACATAATGGATCTGACACCCTCTAAAGTGAGCAATTCACTTTGGAAGGTAAGGCAAGTAATCTCAATCATTGACGAGAAAATCAACTATCAACGTTATGTACCCATACATACATGCATCACAAATTATGCATGTGTTCAAATATGAAAGTTTATTTTCTCACCAGTGACTAAAATCATTTACCGTGCCTTTGCTTACTTTACAAAAGCCAAATCCAAACATAATAGGGATAGTTTATAATATGAATATGTGGAAAATTACTGATAGAAACACCCTTGATACTCTCCAGAATAGTTTGTCTGCAAATGCATAACTGTAAAAATGCAATACAGACAGAAGAACAGGAAAATGAATCAGGAAAAAGTAACACCTGCCAAACCCTTTTAGAAATTGCATATTACTGCATCAAAGATTAAACTTACACCTTCAGAATTCTTTCTTAGATCATGAATCCAAAAGGAGAAGGGAGAAAAGATAAATGAAAATTCAAAAATGAAATACTATATGCAAAAGCCAGTAGACAAACCTCAACCATGGTATTTGGAAGAAGCTCAGAACCATTATCAGGCTCAAAATCTATGCCCTCCTCTCGCAGCTTGGATAATATAGATGAATAGTTCTCTGAAGAACCTACAATTTTATAATACCTGAAAAAATGAAATAAAATGAATTCTAGTTGGCAAGCTTCAATTTTATGCTCTACTCTAACAGAGGCTCCAACATATTTCAGCCATTATTACTATCAGAGCCACCAAGTAAGACTAATTTAAGTGAGAGATTACAAGATCATGTGATGTTGTAAGAAATGCTTTCCCTACATATGTATAAAGCAAATCTGCCCAGCGAATCAATATCACACCAATAAAAGAATTGATACTCTTATATCCATTAACCCCTAAAAAATGTATTTTTTTATAAATATATCTGTTAGACTGTACCTATTTCTCATATTGATTTTGGTTGCCAGATTCTAGAAAATTTGAATAAAAATAAATATCTATTTAAATATTTGAAATTTTCTTTTATTTCAACAACATTTAAATAGGAAGCCAGCATTTCCATTATCTCAAAAGTTAGCGGAGACTAAATCTATTCCGAGTTTGACGCACAATGTTGCCCTTTCCACGCAGGATCGTGGCTGCACGACCGGGAAGGTTCACGCCCTTCATTTTCTCTGTGTTCCTTCTTCTCCGCGGTCTTCCTCACAATTCCGGCGATTGCTCCGTTTCCGGCGGCTAGTCAATGGAATGTGCCACAAATTCAGTTGTGAAGGTGTAACAGATTTTTGGTTCCTCTCCCTATATAAATAGGGGTTTAGTTCTCACTTTCACTCACAACTTCACTGCCTCTTCATCTTCCTCATCTCACTCACGCCCCTCTTTCTCTCTTCCTCTTCACTTTATTCTTTTCTTTTAAATTATAATATTTCTGAATTTGTTAGGTTCTTACTCTTTTAAGAGTAACTTGCTAGTTCTGATCCTCAGAAATTTCTGAGTTCTTGTTGTATCCTTGGGGACTTGCGCAATACACCGCAGATAAGTCCTTATGGACAATGATCACTCACGTCTCAGGAAATCAATTTTGTTCGTGTTTTAAAGTCTTATTTACTACATATCAATCTATGATTTTACCATCAACCTTTCAAATTCGCCCACATTATATAAAGAAATGGTTTTACTCAAGCTAGCTAAAGTATTCTTAAATGATTGGTGAAAAAAAAGGGGTTTGATGAGTCAAATGGATAATCTCATTATTACTGATTTCCAGTTTCCCCCACCAAGACCAAGAAAATGCCCAAAACCTATTATCTTGTAAAAGGAGCATAGACAGGAATAAAAAGGTCATACATCTTTCCCCAGGAAGACCAGAAATTTTATTGCAACTGAGAAACACAATAAATGAATAGCAGAGAATTACCTTTCTGACCTATCCTCTTCAGTGTCATCTTCATAAGTTGGAGGCTCAATTACATCCTCAGCTCCAGCATCCAAAGCAACGGAGAGCAGTTGATCTTTGTCAGCATTAGTAGCTTTAATATTTACTACCCTAACACGTTTAAACTTAAATGTCACAGACCCAGAATCTGCCATCTTTCCTCCATAGTCCCTTATCACTTCTCGTATCTTTGCCACAGAACGATGTACCTTATCGGTCGATACCTCAACAACCATACTAACTCCTCCATAACCATAAACCTGAAGGGTAAATATAGAAGGATGAGTTAAAATAGCATTCAACAAAATTCCAAAAAATATAATCCACCAAGAGACTAGTAGAGTTGAAGGAATTAGACCCAAGGATGGGTCCAAACAAAGAACTGACCCCTTCCCATGTTGGGAAGCACAGAGAGAAGAATAGAGAAAGAGAGAGACAAAGTAAATTTGAAAAACACGCATGCATCTGAAGCACTGTTCACAATCGTCTGATAGACAATACTCACTATTTGTGAGTATGATGTATCGTACATTTATAAGCAAAAATTGAAACTGAATAAACTGAATTACACCTCAACATCCCACACATTTAGGCAGGGTCCAACCCTAACTAGGAACCTAGACTCATTGACCAAATTGACTCCAATTTCCCTTGCACCCGACTTTTTTAAAATTCACAGCTAAAATTAGAGTAAAAAGTAATAGCAAACAAAAATGTGTCCCTAAAAATGTTAAACACCTCAAACTGTCAAGCATAATGCTTCTTTAAACAGTTGGGATGAATCAATTTTAAGGGAGATGTAAATTGGAATAATTAGTACTGAAATAAAATAATTTGGAATATAATTATTGCTTTCAGAAATGTTTGCTAAAATTAACTTCGTAAGAACAAATGGCAATAGGTCAAAAATGCTTTTTCATAACTCTTCTTTTTAAATAATGATTTTATCTCAATACTTTTTAGATACTAAAAGTGAGTTGGGTTATAAACTCATTTTGCCCAAACATCTTTTGGACAAAAGTAACAAAATTTTACTTCTGCACAAACAGATACTTGAGATGTTAAGGCACCAGGATTAGTAATATGGGCTGCAATTGAAACTGAATGTTATTTGTTATATGCATCTGTACTACATGGATTTGGTTTCTTTACTTTACCTTAAGAAAGGTAAAGTAAGACAGCGTCATCTTACAAGAGAGGAAAAACAAACCACTTATATGTAAGATTGGTGAGCGCCTTGTGATGGCGTGCATTCAAAAAACATATTTACACTTCTCTCTTTAAACAAGACGCTGTAATGTTCTTAAGAAAAATGAAATGATCCAAATATGCCAAGGATGAAGTTCAACAGTGCAAAACTTCATATTGAAATCCTACACAAACACGCTCATTAAGGATAAACAACAAGTAAGTCCTTGAGAAAACAAACATAAAGCTTAGTAATATATATTGCATGTTTGGTTACAACTAATGAACGAGTGCATACTAACCAAGCCCCAAAACTGGACCAAAAAAATACCAGTCCCAGAACTATTTGTTTCCCCATGCCAATCAAATCAAGAGTATTTTCTACCAACCTCATAGACTTTCTCAATATAAGCCTCTTGTCCTTTCTCAGAAGCTCTCTTGATATTGCGCTCAACAATATCTTTAGGCACATCTAGCTCCTTAGCTTTCTCAAGTACAGCAGCCAAAACTGAATTGGATGTTACATTTGGACCACCTCTCTTTACACTGCCATTCAACACAATGAAAGTCGTGTCACAATGTGGTTTTTTAATCAATAAAGGAAAACAAGACAGTAACAAACTCCTCTAGTTCGAACCAATACAAATTACATAATAGATTCTGATCAAATTCAGGAAAAATCAGGTCCCACGTGCAGTAAAGTAAAGAAAAAACTAAAAAAAAAAAAAGACAAGGGATGATCAGGTTAACTATTTCATCTCATTAAATCCTGAGCAACAAAAGGTCAATTTGCTAAAATACCCTTATCACCTTAAAATAACTTGGTAGCAATCATATCAGTGATGTAACATATAGAACATAAAAAATGAGTTATTTGATGAAGGACTTACGCAGACACAACCTCCTTTCCAATCCTTGAGTACAGTTTTGCCTTCTTGGCATCTTGGGCTTCCTGTAATTTTCTTGAATGAGAATCAATCCTAGGAGAAATTGAAGATTTCTAAAATTCAAAATAATTCGTAAAATGGTATCTGTAAACCAGCGACCCAACTTAAAGCCACATAGTAACAGTGAGCCTTGTTCAGAAACAACGGGAGAAGTAATCAAAACACGAGCATAACCTCATTGATTTACACCAAAACAGCTAGAGGAATAATGTCCTTAAATAAATGAACTCGGAAGGTAGATAGTGATACTGGTTAAGAAATTGAAGGGCAAAAGAATTTGATCAAACAGGTGGCATGCATAAACCTTTCTCCCAGCAATTTTGCTGGAACGGCGACCCATACAAACAGGAGTGGAAAACCATATCCTTCTGACTTGGGAATTCTGAGTGCAGGCTCTGTTCGGATTGAACCAAAAGGTTTTGGCGCGAAGGAAGGTGGAGGAGGAAGAGGAAAGTGAAAGGCGAGTTGTCAAAGCCTGAAGCTGAAGCAGTGCTCTCATCTTTTTGTTTGATTCCTCATACAATTGACACCCGCAGGGTGACGCAATTTATATTAGTAACATCTTTTAATTAAATACTTTTACAACATAACACTCTACTATTAACCATATTTTAAAATAACAGTATACTTCTTTTCTGTCATCCATGCCCATTCCACCTTATATTAGGATATAATTGAATTCTTATAATTGTATTTGTATAAAAATTAAAAACAAAAAAATGATATACGTTTCGGTTGGAAAATTAAGAAAGTATGGGATAAATTTGGTAATTTGATTTGAGATACACATTTACTTCATTGATATCGATGATTTTATTGTAAACACTATAGTAAGTATGGTTATACAATAATAAGGTACGATTTTATAATATATCAATCATATTCAGAGAAGTATTAATCGTCTTTTGCAAGTGCATCTAGATCAAGAGTTAAGAATCGAAAAGGAGCATCAGTTGTTCAACGAGTAGCAGATTCTATCTAGGTTATATCCAAATATAATATACTCTTATAATATCAAATAAACAATTTTACTTAATAAAAATAAATAAATTCCTAACAATTATGATTTAAAAAAACAAAAAATATATATAATTGGTTAAAAAATAGAATTTAGAAAAATAAAATTATAAACATGCAAACAAGCAACAAATTAGAAAAAAATTGAAAAAAAAAATCCAAGCAAACATAACTTCAAAAAAAATAAAAATAAAAACGTGTTTGGTAGAATGATCTTAAAAATATTATAAAAAAATATGGTTCCTTATAGAGTTCGACTGAAAAATAAGTATTGTAAATTCCTAATTTAAAGTGTTTGGGAAGGAGTTGTCCAAATCTATAATTTTTTAAATATGTCTCTATCATTTATGTAAAAAAAAAACATATTCTTTTATCTATATTACTAAGTTTATACATATATATATATATAATATATGGATTAGTTTTATGTTTTAGCCAATTTTGGATAAAATTTTCATTCTTAACGTCAATAGGTTAGTGGTTGTTAAATATAGTTTTATTTTCTTCGATTGGTTGGAATTACTTTTAATTTATTCAGATGAAAGTTATATTTTTATTAATATTCATTAGAAAAAAAAATTTACCAACATTTATGGAGGCTATTTGTTAAATTACATTATCAAGTCTTCTTAATTAATATCAATAGTTCAGTTAGAAATTTATAATTAAGGTTGACGAGAATTATTTTCTATTTGAGATTGGTCGAATTTTTTTATTATAGGTCAAAAATTATTTCTGGACTTTCATATGCGAATAAGATTTGGGCCTTGCTATTTTTAATTCCCTTTTTTTACTTCTCACTCCTCAATTTTTATTTTATTTTGTTTACTTTGAATTTCCCATTTGTTCATTCTCTCTTCTCTTTCGTCTCATTTTCTTATTCTTTACGAGACATTGTCTTCCTTTTTCTTTTCTTCTCCCACTTCAACGAAAATTGTTTTCTGTTGTGTATGAATAAATATATAATCTAACAAGTTTCGTTTAATATGCAAAAAAATAACAAAAAGAAACACACGCAAACTGTTAATATTTTTCACACAAAAAATATATATCACAAGGAAACTTGTACGAGCATATATTTGTATATTTTTTAAATGTTTAATATTAAAAATACAATTTTAATAAAGATCACTTTTAAAGATATTAAAAAAATTATTTATCCTTTTGCATTATTTCAGTTTACAAAATATGGGTTAATTTTTCTTTAGTAGTTTTTTTCAATTTTTAGTTCTAGTACTAATTTATGCAGACTGTGTTGATCTTTATAGTGAATAATTATCATGATATTTTCAAGGTTTTTTCATATAGTAACATATCTTCATTTTTTTTATAGAGGATATATGTTATCATGGAATATAACTTTATCAGTAAAACAATACAAAGAAGTACTACTTTGATTATAGGAAATTAATTGAAGAAGCCATGTTTCTTGAAGACGAATTTAATTTGACTTAATCATTTTTATATAAACTTTTTGTAAGTTTAAGTCATTAAGATATATACGATTTCTGTAAAAATAATATCCAAAAATCATACTAAAATAATATTCATAAATCATACATGAATGACGATTTTAGCATAAAAATAATATACAAACAAATTGTATAGTTGAATTATTTTTAAGATTTATTTTATTTATGTAAATTAAAAATTTATGATTTAAAAAAATTGAAAAAAATAATGAATAATTTGACAAATACATTTATAAATTATTTGACTTCTTTAAAAAAAAGTATTATAATGGATAAACAGTAAGAAAATAGCCTCTAGTAATGTGGAAAAAGTAATCCTAAAAACAGAAAAATAAATTGTAATAAATTGTGTAATAATTATGTTCAATTATTTATCAATTTTTATAATAAAATATTTGATTTAGGAAAATAATTATTTTAAAAATGATAATTGGGTTGTTTTAAATTGTCAAATAAAAAAATTTAATTACTTTATTCGTCCCTACATTTGGGGTCAATATTCAATTTAGTACTGTGGTTTTTAAAGTATCAATTTGGTCCCTATGTTTTTTAAAATGTATCCAAATTGGTCTCCGTTAAGTCCTCCTAAGAGAGTTAGGTGTTGCTTACATGGTAGAGAGAGAATGTCTTTGTAGAAAGACTATTTATGTGGGAGAGTATGTTTATCTGGAGAGAGTGTCTATGTAGAGAGAGGTGAGATTGAGAGTTATTATTATTATTATTATTATTATTATTATTATTATTATTATTATTATTATTATTATTATTATTACTATTATTATTATTATTACTATTATTATTATTATTATTACTATTATTATTATTATTACTATTATTATTATTACAATTGTTATTATTACTATTGTTTTTTTTATTACTATTATTATTTTCAATATTAATATTATTTTTCTTAATATTAATATTATTATTATTATTACTGTTATTATTATTATTTTATTATTATTATTACTAAAAATAGTAATAATAATAATATTATTAATATTAAGAAAAATAATATTAATATTAAGAATAATAATAATAATAATAGTAATAATAATACTATTAAGAAAAATAATATTAATATTAAGAAAAATAATATTAATATTAATATTATTAATAATAATAATAATAATAATAGTAACAGTAGTAGTAATAATAATAATAATAATAATAATAATAACTTTTGATCTCACCTCTCTCTCTTCATAAACACTCTCTTTCCACATAAACACACCCTCTCTCCCACATAGACACATCTGCCACATAGACATTCTCTCTCTACCATGTAAGCATGAGACTTAACGGAAATGACAAATTTGAATACATTTTAAAAAACACAGGGACCAAATTGATTTTTTAAAAACTAAAGTACTAAATTACATATTAACCCCAAATGTAGGGACGAATAAGATAATTAAATCAATAAATAATATAAACGTTTGTTCACTAATTTGATCACATTATGTAACAATTTGATCACATTTAAATTTTAAGTTGGAAGGTGTTCCTTGGTTGGAGGTTGGTAAGGCGCTAGCTATTTATGTATAAGAGTTAGACCACCCCTGAAGTGGTTCTCATTTATTTATTTTTTATTGCTGATAAAAAAAACATTATGTAACAATTTAAATGTTAATGTTGTATTATTACATTTAACTTTTAATTATTAACTTTCATTATAAACAAATTAATTATTCAAACACGTTATTAAATTATTTGTTAAGAAAATAAAACACATTACTAACAAATATATGAGATGTATCTTTCGGTTTAGTCAGTTTTATCTGTTACATTAAATATATTTTTCGTATATTTCGGAGTGTGGGTTGACTCATTCAACGCCATCATAATTGTTGTTACTTATCACGTTTATGTCCTTTAATTCGAGTGGTCGGTCATAGGGACTAAGACTGGTATGTCCGGTATCGACTGATACACTTGCCTCCAGGCTCGAGGAAATTAATTTATAAAAACACCGCTTGAATGGGTTTCAATCAGATATCTTGAATGGAAGAGATGTGGTGTCGTTTCATATTTCGACTAATGTTAACCATTGGATGGGGGTATATCTAACGGCTCTGAACAAAGACGCAATAATCTCTCTCATGCTTAGTTTTCTATAAATAGGGTGACATTTGAAGGAAGTAGGGTTTACGATTTCCCTACTTTCAAATAGTATACTGTGAGCTATGAGTGCCAAGTCTTCCCGCTTTCTTTCGTTCTTCTTACGTTATTCAGGTTAGTGATATCTTTTTCCTCTTCTGATAGCTCTAATAATGTTATTAATGTTAAGTCTTCTAAGGTCACTCGCACTGCATCTGGTAGTGCAGGGGAAGTGAGTGGTTCGAACCATTCAGTCAATCGAACGTCTGAAGGTTCGAGTTATGAGTGGGTCGACTCCTGTGTTTTAAATATCCCTACTAGTTTCAGGGATTCCAATGGTTTAGATAAATTTTTATTTAAGATTGCTTTTATAAAACCTGACTGTCCTTTGGATGTCGTGATGGATGATATTTGTGGTCACACCGATCGAGTCTGTCATGGTGGGGAAAATGCACTCCAAGATTTCTTTTTTTGTGTATAATACCTTTTTTTCAAACTTGCATATTACTCTACCTTTCGATGATTTTATTATGGGGGTCCTTAGGATCCTCAATGTTGCTCCGACCCAACTGCACCCTAACTCGTGGGCGGCCCTTTAAGGGTTCCAATGTGTGTCTTGTGATCGCCATCTCGAAGAGGCAGGGGACAAAGGTCCTCGCCTAACTCTATATGGGCTTCATCGATTCAGAGGTCTAAATCGACTAGTGCGACCATATGTTATATCGATCTTCTATCACGAGACCGCGTTTCGATCGATCGTCTCTCTCTTTCACAAGACCGGCCACATGGCGATGCTTTATATAATCGTCGGGTAGGTTCGACTTTTAGACTTGCGATGTAACATTCGCGAGCAACTTTATGATCTACATTGATCGTGACGATATCTCCAATCATTAATGGAAATTTCATAGCTAGGTGAAGGGTGGAGATTATCGCCTTAAGGCGATTTATGGACGACCGCCCAAGCAGTATGTTATAAGAGGTATTTGCATTAACCAATAAATACCTAATCTTTATGGTTTTGCTCAAACCGACCTTTTCCCTAAATATAGTGTATAGGTCAATGAATCATCTGGTGTCCACTCATTTGTCTGAGAATCCGACAATTTGTTCGTCATACGACTGGATTTCTGTTTTAGGGATCCTCGTCTTCTTAAAAGTGTTCCAGTAAAATATATCTACCGAGCAACCTTGATCCACCAGGACTTTAATGATTGCAAATTTGTCTATTTGCACTATGATTGCCATGGGATCATCTTGTGTTGGATCAGTGAAATCATCGTCGGTAAAAGTAATCGAGGACATTCTTGATTGGTTTCGGGTGGATGTGGAATGAGTCGACTGGATAAGATGTTGTCATACTTCCTTGTTCTTATTCTACCGCATAATAAGCTTCTTCTAAAAATTACTAGTTTATGTTTTTTTTTATAAGAGATTTTCTTTTAATTTTTTATATTTTTATTTTCTTCTTACAATATTTTCTTCAAGTTTTTTTCTTCCATTAAAGACTTTATTTTTTTATTCTCATCACTTTTGTAGGCATATTGTCAATTTCTTGAGCTTTTATACCATATGTAGGGTCATCACATACCGTATTGTTCTTAATGGTTGAAGATTTTGAATTTGTACAATACTAATTTAACTCTACTATTTTATCCTTCTATAAAGATAAATCTTTTTTTATATCAACAAGTATATCGTAAACCGACAAATTATACATAATTAAAGGTATATATGTGTTATTTATAAATAGTTTAGTTTTAATTAACCATATATCAAATAAAACTAAAAATACTACATTTTTATACCTTAATATTCAATACAATCATCTCATTGTTTTTATTAGAATCTCAATTCTAAAAATTCCACGAATTACAAATATTGTAACACCAAATTTCAAAGTCTTCCACTTACCATTGATACATTTGATCATATTTAAGTTCTTTATCATACTCAGAATAATATAAAACCTATAACTATGTATAAAAGCTTAATGTAAATATTATAGCAGAAGTAAAAAAAAAAAAGTTGCAAGAACAACAATATAAATAAACTCCTAAGCTTGTATTTAAAATAGGGTAAAGATGTTTGAAAAACAATTACAAATAAAAAAAGTTCAAGATAATACAAAATGTAAATAGAAGCTTAATGTAAAGACTACGCAAAAATACAACAAAAATCCAAAATACAACAATTTAAATAGGTAATCAAGCTTGTATTTAAAACAAGCATATTAAAAATGTCAAACCATCAAAGTCAAAGAAAAATGCTATAACAACAATATATAAACAAAAGCAAACCCTCAATTCTTAATTTGTCCCTTAAAATCTTAATTCACAACAAAGATCATTTTTGTCTTGTCAAACTTCTTTCCATAAATCACCTTGCTCTTATTTCTTTATTCAATCAAAGACCAAATCTTAAAAAAAATAAATACAAAGTGACTACAATTCTATTGAAAAAAAGAACTTTCTCAAAGGAATACATTTTCTCGGTGAAAAAAATAAACTTTCCTCTCCACTTGACGTTTTCCAAAAGTCTTGAAATGTGCTTTTTAATCTTTGATCTCTTGAATTTTTTGTGGTGAGTAACTTTTATTTGGAAAGGAATTGCAAAAATAAAATAACTTGAAGAGTATTAGATGTTCATCTTATCTTAAAGAACAAACATAATTTAGCAACACGATTCATTAGCAAATAATATTCAATAAACATTTTTCATAATACAATTACAATATTTGAATCTTGTCGGGTCACTTAATCATTCATAATCATAAAACTAGAAAAATCCAAAGATCCAAAGATTTGAGAATATAGAAGAATACGTGAAAGGAAAAAATAATCTTAAAAAATTATAACTCATAGTATAAACAAGTGCCAAAATATTTCAAATGGGTAGTTTAGTCAAATTCATAGTAATTTGTTTTCTTAATAAGACAATAGAAGTAAGTATGAGTTTAATTTGATTATAATGCAAATATTTTATGATTAGACAATTTGTAACAAAAAATTAAACTCAACTTAAACTAATAAATATTTGAGTATTTAACTGGTCTAAACTTTGTCTTAACAATAACTTTAACCATATGTGGTTTGTCTATTACATAGTTATGAGCAAATAAAAGAGTTGATATTGATAAGATGGTCCAGGGTGGGGAATACATCAAAACATTATTAATATTTATAAATGTGTTTAAGTTGATTGGCAGCTGGTGGTTGGCATGATTGAAGCAAACAATGATGCAGTGGTTAAAAAAGGCCAACAAGATTTCATGTCAGTTATGCAATATTAATAACATATTCATCTGCTTCCATTCACAATCATCATAACCATCACCACCTATACCATGCTGTTCAATGTTTATCTCAGAAATTCCTACACAGACAAATTAAGGAGTAAACATCAGAATAGTTAACAAACATGAATGCCACATGAAATTAGGTTCAATCCAACCAGCCACGTGTTCGCGGAATTAAAACAGAACCTTTTTTGGACATCTCGTGATGTTTCAAATATTTTTAGTATTATTGTCTTTCGTTCTCATAGTAGTTTTGGAAAATACCATGTGATGCTTGGTTGTCTCTATATACAGTACGTGTTTTTCTTCCTTCACACGTTGTCAATGCTTGTAACTTCTAACCTGTTACTTTCCTTCCTTGTTTCTTCTTCAAATGCAGACAACATATTACTTCGGATTTTAATTTACTATACCCAAGAAGAATTATGTTTAATCGTATTTTAATTGCGAATTGCATTAATCTAGTTCATAATCTTAACAAAAATTATTGTTTAACATATATATATATGTAACAGGATATAATATAATGTAATTGTTCCTGCTAGGAAAACGGAACTAGAGAATTATTGAAAGGTTTCGTCTTCTTTCTTTCTGTCGAGCGGTCGGTCTATGCTTCGACTTCCTCTTCCAAATTTCTCGTTACTCCTTCCAATCTTAATTGTTTAACCACTCGGTCTTCTAGTGAATCCCGAATGAGTACTTGCAAAAGGTACTCCGACGTTCAAGTCAATAAGGACTCAATTGTCAGATAGCACAGTAATAAATGACGTACATGCTTCTTGAATGTGCACTATTTATATTATTTAATGAACCTACCTTATTGGGCCGAATTAGTGAGATGAATTGTGCTTAGAGATGTATTACCTAGTTCTTATTGATGACTTAGTTTCACTAACCTTGATTGAATGTAATTAGACCGAAAGTGTGGTCAACCCACATGAATGTGAAACCTTCGGTCGGCCTATCTGTAGAACCCAAGACAGGTATTTACCGTTTGTCTCTTACCATTACAGTAGTAATAATGTGTATATCAAAATTTTATTTGAATTAAATTATCTGTTTGTAAGTATGTATTCATTTTTCATTATAGAAAATGAATACACATTATCATTAATGTAGAACATAGACACCTAATATTTATGTTACCAGAATAATTTTCCAGATAAATTCTATTATTTAAAACAAACCCAATGTGTTTTTCTACTATGTCTGAATGTTTTCTTTAAATTGATCTACTGTATATGTACTGTGGATTATGTTTTTTTTTATAGAATTTTGGTAGTACAGTGTTCTACCCCCTGTACGTATCCATAACTATCACAGACTGAATTTAATTAGTTGATTCCACATCCTCAATTCCCTTTAGTAATGCGATCCACTAATGCTTCATTTTTATTACTGTATATTAATAAACCTTTTATAAAATTAAAATTGACTACTCAAACACCTAAAACATTTTGATAGTAAATTGTTTGCACCTAATAATTTATTTTCAGCCAAGTGTAATTTAAATTTATACATCAAGATTAATAATAAAAAATGTATTTGAAAAATTGAATTTATCCTTTTATTAGTGACTTCTTGTAACATTTCATTTCGAAATAATATAATAGTTTATAAATATAATAATATATATTACATCATATTGCAAGAAAAAATTTATATTTGTCAGATCGAATGCTTTTCAGAATATATATTCATATCAACTGTGTATTTAAACTTGATTTATTATTAACATAACAAAAGTTTATCATCACATTTTTATTTAACTACACTACATGCATATATGTTTGAGAAGCAATATATCACACGTGTATCACAATAAATAAATATATATATATATATATATTACATAAATCTACAATTAATATTACATATAAACATCAACATCATATCTGTGTTAGTTATTATTTGAGCTTCTTATTATTAATAAATATTTTATCCTTGTAATATAATGTTACAAGAAAATTATTAAATAAAAATTAATTTTAGAAAAAAATTAATTATATTATTGTAGAAATTAAAAAATTATTAATATATAAATTAATTTTTATTATTAATAAATTATTTTTAAATTAATATTTAATCAGTTACTAATTATTTAAATTATAGATTTGATAGTTAAAACTTTGATAGTTAATTAGATATTAATTTAATTTTTTTATCAATAATATAAACTAATTTAGATACCAATAATTTTTTTAGTTTTTAAAATAGTATCTAATTTAGTTAATATAGCAACTAATTGTTTTTTTTATAAAATTAAATTTTATTTAATGTTTTTCTGATAATAAACTCTAAAAAACATAATTAATTTTATTTCTTCATCGTTTAAATGCTCATATTTGTTTTGAATACCCATCACTTTAGAGTTCTTCTAATGTTTGTTACTACAGAAAATTCATTAATACTAACTAAAAATTAGAGAAAAAAAATAATTAATCATTATATTAATTAAATTAGATATTATTTTAAAAATTAAAAAATTATTTTTATTTAAAGTGGTTTCTATTATTAATAAAAATTTATAAAATAATTTTTAAATTGGTATCTAAATTAACTATCAAGGTTTTAATCATTAATATTTTAGATTCTAAATTAGTCTCAATTAGTCTTTTAGAGACTAATTTAGAATCTAAAATATTAGTAGTTAAAATCTTAGTAACTAATATTATATATTAGTTTAACAACTATTTTATAAATCTTTATTAATAATAAAAACTAATTTAAATACTAATATTATTTTTACTCTCTAAAATATCTTTAATTTAATCTAATAACAATTAATTATTTTGATCTTTAAAATTAATTACAATAATTTGATAATTTTATTGATAATGTACTCATTGTCTCTCCCAAAACAAGTTTTTATAAATATAAGGTACACCACTTCAATGTCATATTATAGAGAATAAATTTGTCTGAATCTCTTATAAATTTGAGTTATACACAACAACTATACAATTTATACATCCAACACTTCACACTATGAAATATATTCACACCTATTTAAACTTATATAAAGTTAAGAGAAAGTGAGTTTAGTGAGATAAAAGAGTAGAAAGTGACGGTTTATATTATACTTATAAACTTGTTTATTTCAAATGTGACTTTATTAAATAACGGGTCTTACCCTACTTAATTTGTTTTTTTTTTTAAAAAAAATTGTGTTGAGATTATTAACATTTAATAAATGATAAAGAAAATTTATGTTTAAAAGGACATGATATAATGATATTTAATGGGAAAAAAAACTAAATGTTAAAATCAGAATAATTGGCAATCAATAAAGCCATGATTCATATTGTAGTTGGACTTGGCACATCGTGTGTATGCTGATGTTGAAGCTATGAAGTGTAACAGCAACAATAATTATAGTAATAATAATGAAAATAAAAGTTAAAAAAAGTTGATAAATGTTAAGAATAGGGAAGGAAAAGGATGAAGGCAACAGCTGGCTGATAATGGAATAGTGGTTCGTTTAGACTTTCCACTTCTTTTACGCGTTCTTGCCACTACTATTCCACACCAAAAACACCGCAATCCCAACCATTTAAGAAACATATAATCAAATAAATCCTATTTTAATAATTTTTAGCACATATTTAGTTTTTAAAATACATGTCAAAATAATTTCTAAAAAAATATCGATAACTAATTTATTCCTAAAAATATAAAAATCTATAAAGCTCGGACACTTCTCTTAGATATTGTGTGGATACACGTATCGCTGTGACACTATACATATCGGTAAAGTGCTCAATTCAAAAAATATTTATTGAATTTCTAACAATTCTAGTATGGTTATAACACAATTTTAAAAAGGATAAATATAATAATTTTCTAAAAACTCAAATTTATTTGTATACATTTTTATTACGATTATAAAAGTAAGATTTTTTTTTTTAACTAATCATGAAAAACATCTTCTGCTTTCAAAAAAATCTAAAACATACTTATACACATAAATATTTATTATTAATTTATATAATTTATAATTATATAATATATAGATTCGTGTTTCATTTTCTATTTTTAAATATACGGTATATCCGTATCCGTGTTCGTAGTGTCAATCCCACCTATATAAAAACATCCATTGCATTAAATGAATAATAAAATTGCCTCTATAAACTAAATTCACATGAATAATGCTAAAACTATATACTTATGCTCGATTTGTTTTAAATGAATTCCAAGATTTTAATTGATATCCTTTATTAGATATGATGATAATACAACACCATGTGATTTTTTAATAATTATGTACAGATACTATACTTTCCAGGTTTGTATATATATTAAGTTCACTTTAGATCTTAACAGAATTAAATTCACTGTACATACTAATTTAGAATTTAGAATTTAAATTTAAAATATTTAATATTTAAAATCTTAATAATTAATATTAGATATCAATTTAAAATTTATTTTATAACTTTTTTATTAATAATAAAATTTATTTTAAATATTAATAATTTTTTAATTTATAAAATAATATTTAACTTAATCAATATAATAATTAATTATTTGTTGTATTTAAAATTAATTTTTATTTAATATTTTTTTTGTGATTTATCATATGTTTCGTTATAATTTTAAAAAGAAAATTCTCTCTTAACAATAAAATACTAGTTTAATAGTATAATATTTCATATACACGAGTTTTTTATTATTTTTCGTGTAAACTCTTTTTATATCTACGCGGAATATTTGAAATATAAGAATTTGAATAGTCATATTATGTTTTCCTTTTTCAAAGTTCTGACACTCTAATTAATTTAAGTGTTTTTATTTCAATTTTTAACTATGACTAATTTATCATATATTTTTCTTTTGGCAATTAAGTTTCTAAAAAAAATAATTCTAATTCAATTATTGACGAGTTCAAAAAATTTGAAGAAACAAAAGACATTCCTTTAAGTATGTGAAATATTCTTTAGTTTAGTGATAATAATAATATATATAAAAATATATTATTTTGACTTCCTAAAATTATTTTTCAAGATTTTTCATCCATTATAATTTTGTATAATTGTGTGAGAATTTATCTAGGTGGTAATCTAGTTCGACATGAGTATAGTAAGTATTGGGTCATAAATGTATCAAAGAAATTATTTACCTTAAATATAAGTTAAGTATTAGTCTCACGTAAAAGTATTCAATATAGTTTTTTGGAAGTTTTGAATTGAGTGTGGTGTGATCCTAAGTGACCTTTCTAAATGCAAGGAATGATATTCATATATTTGAACTAAAGAAAAATGTATATCTCAATCATTTTTCCGGAGCTTATATTTATATTGTGTGTTGTTGTGATTGTGTAAGTTATGTGACTTTGAGGCTGAGATAAACATAAATATACTTACTAAGATAGTATTCGAGTCTACCCTAGCGAGATTTGTTGAATTTATTGGATTACTTATAAATATTTAGTTTCACATATAACATATTCACGTTTAAGTGTGAGAGAGTGTATTCAAAATCTCATATTTACTAAAAATAAGATTAATTTATAGTATATAAGTTAAGAAAAACTTTAGCTTGCAATTTAATTTTGTAATAATGAGTTACACTCAAATTAATTTCTTAATTTCATTTTACATAAATTATAAATAAAAAACTTTATATCTATATATAATTATTTGATGTCTCATTTATATTAATAAAATGAATGTAATCTATATTTCTCAAAATATTAAAATATAAATCATTAAATTATATTGTTATTATTGTTCAATTTTAATCAAATTTAACATGAATAACTATATGTTAATATTTAAATAAATAAAATCCACTTTTTTATAAATATAATCGACCATATAACATTTAGTTAAAACTACATTAGTATAATTTGGTATCTTTCCTTTTCCTATGTATAATATGATCATGTATATGTAGTTTATTTTTACTACTTTAAGTTTGATTGTGAAATCGTTGCAAGAATACTAATAGTATATATACTTTTATTGAATCACAAATTGTTATATAAATTGAATTCATGAAAGTTTAATTTACATTAAATAATGAAAAAAAAAACTTAAACTTTATTCAATTTGTGTGCATAATGTTTTCATTGTATGTCATAGGTGCCATTTATTTTATTCATTTTTTCAATATTAAGTAAGGACAACCTTCTATACATTTAAGAATCTTAATGGACATTATTTTTTCTTATACCAACCATAGCATTTAAAGGTTTTTCACTCTCAATTATATATAATTGACTTTAATCCAGTTTATTTATGGGTTAAACAATGACTTACCAACTATCAACTTTCTTATTTAATGCATTTCTTTTACCACCATTAACTTTACCAATGCTACAACCGACAGCCAACAAACTCTTTAAGAATAAAGTTTGCATTGATTAAAAAAAGAAGAAGATGAAGTGCCTCTCATTGTGATCCTTCTTAACATATTTTGAATAAACTACCTTAGATATAAACATGAGTGGTTGATGATATCAATGGAAGTTGATTTCTTCTTTTTTTGGTGAATACCGAAAGTTTACTTCTTTTGTTAAGGTTATGTATCACTCTTTATACATTTCACAATTTATTACATTTTTTAAGGGATAAATTAAAATTATTATTATTATTATTATTATTAAATAGATGCATGCATAATATGTGTTATATATATACACGATAAAAGTTGGAATGTGTGTTGATAAGTTGACTAATTTAAGATTTATTCATAAAGAAACATTTTATTTGTATAATAGATTTCCATTTAATATGTTTTTAGAATTATTTATGAATATAATCTATCTTTGTATTATTTTTTTAATATATGAATTTTGGTATAGTCTCTTATATTTTTGTATTTTTTTTCATTTTTTTTAATAATACTATTTTTTTCATGTGAGATGATTGTTGTTACTTGAAGTGTCAGCTTAGTTGAAATGTCATGCATAATGATGCCTATCATGAAAATTTTTATAAAAAAGAAAAGAAACAGATGCATGCAATGTGTTATATATATGCATGATAAAAGTTAGAAACAATTTATCATAAATTGAATAAAAATCAATAATTTAACATATTTTAAAATTTAATGTACACTCACAATATAAAATGCAACTATATAAGATATGAGATTAACAAGTGGTTGATTTAGATAATATTGAATAAGGCTTTTATGTGAATCTTGTGATTAAGGGAAAAAAATATGGTTAACCTATGTTTGAATGGATTAATTTAGAGAAGATTGAAGCTCATGAGTATATTGAAAAAGGAAATCATTTTAATGGTTTAGATTAGATTGAAATGGAAAAAAAATAAATAATTAAGCAAGACTTCAAAAGTTTCTTCTATTAATTTTTTAAAATTGTTATTTTAAAATAAACTATTGTTATTTTCAATAATTTTTATCTAAAAATGTCTTTTCAGCTTTTATTTTAGGAAGAAGAAAAAAAAGATAGACTATATACTACATAATACATAAGTTTAGGTATCATAATAGTGCATTTTGTTTTCCCAAATTTCATTTCACGAAGAGGTTTTTGAGGTATAATAGTTTATAAATTTTGTGTTTATTATTAATACTCAATACTAATAAAAAATGATATAGCATTCAGCAATGATTGTCAATGTGTTGTGTAATATATATATATATATATATATATATATATATATATATATATATATATATATATATATATATATATAAAAAAAAAAAAAAAAAAAT
>Ga0123342_1002917_pt1 | contig 28062 bp, 14 predicted proteins | sample Turbeawhitnodule_FD_89960 | JGI IMG/M metagenome (GOLD analysis project Ga0123342, IMG submission 89960) | Root nodule microbial communities of legume samples collected from Mexico - Turtle bean Mexico white nodule | ecosystem: Host-associated > Plants > Roots > Nodule | place: Mexico: Nepantla... | reverse complement strand
TATCCAATCCATATCTAATCCATATCCAATTAAATGGATTGGATTTAAAATCCAAAAATATGGATTTGGATTTGAAATAAATCCATTTAAGTGGATCAAAACTAATATGGATTTGGATAATTATGGATTGGATTTTGTAATTTGGATTTTTTGCCCACCCTTACAATCTTTCATAGAAAAATCTTTCCCGTGCAAGTAATAACCTAGTTTGGATAACAAAGGTGGAGTTTTCAGTTTAACTTATCCCTTTGTTTGGCATTGAAGCAAGAGAACACAATGAGAGGATGTGCATTGCCCTTAACCAATTTGATGTCTCCTTCCCATTTGGGCATAGACATCAAGTTTAAGTCTTTTGCTTTTTCCATTGCAGCAACTCACTCTCTCATCCCAACACCAAAACCCTTTCTTCTCCACTCAACTTATCATTCAAAGTCCAATGCACACTTACCATTTTCTGTTGCTGCTCAACAACAACAACAAGAAGTAGAAACTGAGGACGAAGAGAACTTTCAACTGGTTGCATCTATCAAATCTGCTTACAATGACATACTCATAGTGGACACCCCAAAGGCTAGAATGTTACTCCTTGATTCATCTTGTACTCCTCTCATCTTCTCTCAGTATGAATTGCTTTTAAAAATTCAAACTTTACTTCATGGGTCTCAAAAGTATTCAAATGCCGTCTTGCATTTCCTTGTAAATATTTGTATTTTTTTGTCTGTGATCAGTCTCCTTCAGCAGTGTGCCAAGGGTAATTGATGTGTCAGAATTTGCGTTTCTTTTGTTGCAGATGGTGTTCACAGTGTTCTTTACCATGAGTCAAAATGGACTGGTTCTTATTGGGTATGTATGCTACCTTGACATTGTTTGTTTTGCTGTATGCATGTGTGTTTGATGCATACCTCGAAAGGGTAATGGGTGGTGTATGTTGTGTAAAATTAAAACTTTTTTTTTCTTACAAAGTAATGACGTTTGGATTGCTTAGTGTCCAAGTTTGAAACATTGTTAAAAAGCACTCCCCCCTTATTCTATGATTCATATATCAAATTCATTGTGGGATGTGTGTATACTTGTGTTCATATTTGCTTGCAGTTTGTAGACATATTTACAAGGTTGAGAACTAATACTGCTTTTCTTATCATTTTTCCTTTGTTCAGCTCACCCTATTGATTTGGATTTGTTATATTTTAAATATAAATGGCTAACTTTACTCCATAGGAGTTTCTGATTTGAGAAAAATTGTTGACATAGCTGTATAAGCTCTATATCAATGCTGAGAATTGAACATAGGGTTCACACCAGAGAATTATTGTCAAGGTGTTAAACTGGATCTGGGTCAAGCCTATCATGTTTAATAGCAAAAGTTTGTCTTAATTTGTTATTTGATGCAAGAAACTGGTGATGCATTTTTAATGCTATGTCAAAATTTAAGATCAAACATGGCCTCTGATCTTGCATTCGTTGTCTAGTGAAACCTATCCAAAATGAAAGTAAATCACTTTTCATGCTGAACAACCGCCGCCAGCAAATGGCCATTGAGTTCTATTGTGTTAAATCAAATTTTATTTATTCCATGCTTGTGAATAAATGCTACGCAATGTAGCTGATATATTTAGTAAAACTATTAAACTATAGATGTAGCAAGCAACATGTATAATTACTTCAGGGTCAATACGAAAGTCCTATGTAGGGTGCCACAGTGCTTGAAAGTAACTGCATAATCATTTTCATATTTATCTTTAGTTGTCATATTCTTTGAGTGTTAAGGTGAATCCAGGTGCATAAGTTCTATCATTGCTTACTTTGTTACTTGTATGCTATGTAACTGCTTTGTACTTTTGTAAATATTTGCACATCGGTTGATCAATTATACATGCCAAGGGTTTCTGAATTTGTTGCATTAAACAGGATGAATTTGCGAGCTTGCCAGCTATTGTTCCAAAAGGTCCCATTGCTATCTTAGGTTTGGTAATTCATTTAATTTTAAGTTGACACATATTATAGTCTGGGAAGGAATTTACAAGAGGGAATTTCTAAATATCAGTGATCTTGTAAGTAATTTCATACTGCTTTTAAATCCTGCAGGGTGGTGGAACTGCAGCTCATCTGATGCTTGACTTATGGCCTTCACTGCAACTTGAAGGCTGGGAGATTGATCAAATTGTAACATATGCTTCTTTTCTGCTAAGATATTTTTAATAAATTTAAATGGAGTTTCTTTGGTTATTTATTTCTGTATTAAAGTACATCTACACTTCAGTGATCTAGAGCTATTAACTTTGTAGAATTCTATGAAACAACAATCCCTTCTGAAACCTGATTATCAAAATTGAAACACTGAAGTCAGTGATAACTCTAGTGAAAACGAAATAACCAACATCCCATTTCTACTTGTATATTGCAGAAACAATAATCAGATTTCAATGAATAGGGCTTTGATTCTGTCTTGAAAAAAGTTCTAAGAAAAAAATAGCTAGAGTTTGAGTGAACTGGTTAGATTTTTGCACTCAGCTATCAGCTTACTGATATTTATATGCATGAAAAAATAAGCATTGCTTATATTTATAAGAACAATAAATTAGAGTTGAACTACTTCCTAGGATCTTATGGTATCTTTTTGAGGATACCAAAAATTTATGGGGTATTTTCCTCTCCCTGTCTGTTAATATGTATTATTTCTTTTCTATTTATGTTAAAAAGAAGTCTTACTAGATCTCAGTACACTCTAGGTGAAAAATATCTTTTGTGTTTAAAACATTTATGATCAGTGTTTTCAATTAAATTTCGGTCCTTGTTATCCTACTATCATATCTACTAATTGATATGATCCCTGATGCATGCATTCTAACCCTTCTATTCTTTTGTTCTTGAAAAACCAAATATTATAGTTGATTGACAAGGTGAGAGATTATTTTGGCTTATCTGATTTGGAGAAGGCCACAGAAGATGGTGGGGTTTTAAATATTCATGTTGGTGATGCTTTCGTTCCCTCAAAGGATTTTCACGGAAGATATGCTGGTGAGTCATTCACATTGCATATTGCCTAGTTATCTACCTTCTCATACTATGATACTACTTTTATTTTCTACCTATACTTCTTAGTAAAAGAAACTTTGTACCTTGTTTGTGTTTTCATCCACTTGTAAGGAAATTATTTCAACAATGCAGCTCAATTTAATTGAAAATATCAAGGCAGTAATGCATGGTTGAATTGATCATGTGGAGGGATCTTTTTTCTTGCAGTAGCAATACACCATTATAATATCCCTTATTTCCTCATTTTTTGAAGTGGATACTATTTTGTTACTGTTGACCAACATATATTTGTTCAATTATCAGGCATTGTAGTTGACTTGTTCGCTGATGGAAAAGTTTTGCCTCAGCTGCAAGAGGTATGTAGTTTTTCTACACACAGATATGCATGTTCTAGGTGATTGTGAAGTTCTTCCTAGTCAAATGACAGCTTGTGTACCTTGCTCTTTTCGTAATAGTAGTGTCAAATTTAAGCTTCTGGCAATAAAAGTATAAAATTGAATTGCTATCTTTTGAATATTTTTACTCATTCATGCCATTATCTCATTCATTACCCAAATTCACTTAATACTTTAGAGTATGTTTGGCATTTTGAATTTATATGGCACAAGAAGAGGAGAGAGTTGATACTTTCGAATTTTTCACACAACCATGCACAAGGTCCCTTGAAGTTTTTCAAGTGCAGGGTCTTTGTCTGCATTGATCTCTTAACACAACACGATCACGTGAAAAACTTGCTAAAAAATCAAATCCAATGTTAAGTTGAATGTCTAAGCCATGTCGGGCTCATAAGATCTTTGTAGAATATCTAGAAATAGTTTATGGAGCAAGCAAGATACTCCCTCTGCCCTCTACCTCCTATTTTTCTCCCCTATATTCTCCCTATCCCTCTTACTCCTTTACTGATTCTGTTACATCTTTTTCCACCTTTGCACTTCTCTTCATACCCTTTTTTCTCCTTGCATACAACCTCCAAACCTTGGGCTTACTGCCAGTCTCTAAGCCAACATTCCTTATCCTATCAATTTCATACATATGAAGAACAATAAATATATCTCTTATCGAAATAATTTTTCTAAAATAGCCTCATTTTTTTGAATAAATGCATTAATTTGACTGAAAATCAGGAAGAAAAACATTAATGCTTTTCGTTGGAAAATGAGAACATCAGTGAGTTTGGAATTTTATTAAAAGGCTAAAACTGTGGTCATTGTGGGATGGATAGTGTTAAAAAACAATATGCTTCTCTAGTGTTGCAGTTATAGTTACAGAAACCCCAAAAGTTGATTAGCCTCCGGTGAGAAGACAAATTTATGAATGAAAACTTGTAATTATCTTAAAACAAATTGATCTTTTATTGCCTTGGTTCTGAACATCTCAAAAGTAAAGGCTGATCTACCTATTATTTTTCTCTGTTTTTGTTTCAACATTCTTCATCTACAGCCTGTATATAAACTTACGATGAAATTCCTGTTAAACTGATGATGTGGAATCATAAAGCAGAAATGAATCCTTGAACTCTTCTAAAACAAGGGATTAAGATTGAAAATTTCTTAAATATATATTCGTAAATTCATACAGTGATCTGCTTAATCTGTTAACTTGATCTTTTTCATGATAAATTCAAGGTCAGAATGATAAAAAATTAACTTTTACTGTCTCAAGGAATTTTAGCATTATATTTCAGAGTTTTTAATGCATTCATCAGGTTAGTACATGGCTGCGATTACAAGAAAGATTGATGGCTGATGGTCGCTTCATGGTAAACTGTGCTGGTGTTAGTGGGGGTCCAAGTGCCACAGATGGAAGTACTGATCCTGAAACTTTGTCAAGTGATGAATCATGCTTACTAAATCCAGCTATGAAAGCACTATCCAAAGCATTTCCGGGACAAGTAATGCTTCTGTTTCTGATCTCATTGTTTGTGGTTGTTTCTTCATTATTTCATGCATTACACTGTAGTGCATTCTGTTCTGTGAAGCTAAAAGAGATCTTTATATGCTATAGAACAGTAGAAACGTAGCAAATACCAAGTACTTTCTGCACGCAGAGCATTTCTGAAATGAATTTTCTTTTGTAAAATGTGTGAACACATTTTAGGTATTGTGTAGTAGGACCCATTATAACAAAGTTTTTAATCCTTAAGTTGATTATGATGCATGGTCCACAGAACTATTTTTATGTCTATTAAGTTTTAACAGATTGAAAACTCGAACTAATTCATAGTTTTCACAGATTAAAACGAATTAAAACTTCACTTCAGTTGTTATAAAACTACTCTTTTTGATGAATTTAAAAGTGACTTCAAAAATCTGTTTTGAGAGATTCATTACAACCTTTTGATAGAGAATAACTTTTGTGCGGAAAACCTGGTTCTTGGAGCAATTCTTTGAATTTCTTGGATCACATATTCTTGGTTGAAGAGGAGTTCCTGAATTTCAGAACCTGTTTGATTTTGTTGTAACTCTCAGGTGTTACTGTTCCTGTAAATCTTTTCATTTCTATGTTGTTGGTTGAAATTAGATAGGATTTCTAATTAATGTAGTATAATTGTGGGATAGAACACTCTTGTAGGGTTGAGTATATTTTTAATATCATCTTTTAGGATGCTTATAGGTTGTTGTGTTTTGAATTTCTCAGCTAAGTTGGAAGAGAATGCCAAAGGAAAATGGTGCAAATTTTATGGCACTTACAGGACCTTTGCCTGATTTGGACTCTTGGTCGGCTAGTGTCCCTTCTCCTCTCAGCCAAAGTGTGAAGAATTGGAGACCTTTGTGAGCTGGGTTCTAGGATTTGTTCTTACCTCTCCATATCTAATGAGAAAACATTTTGGTAGTCAAACTTTTTTTATACTATTTCAAACTTTTTTTAATCAAAAGCAAGAATTTTAATGCATCACTATACCAAGCACCTACTCATTATTAATCATATCACTACAAGAAAATCGTTAAATAGACACCAATTTTATAGACTAAAAATAATTAATTGCTATATTGACTAAATTAGAGACCATTTTAGAGATTACAATTTATTTATTTATTTTTAAATTAGTTTCTATTATTGATAAATAATTTCTAAATTGATATCTAATTAGCTATCAAAGTTTTAAGAACCAATTATTTAGATTTCTAAATTTGGTAGCAAAAATTTTGGTAGCCAATTAGATACCAATTTAGAAATTATTTATTAATAATAGAAATTAATTTCGAAACTAATAATTTTTTTAGTCTCTAAAATAGTATCTAATTTAATCAATATAATAACTAATTATTTTTTATCTTTAAAATTGATTTCTATTTAATGATTTTCTTGTAGTGTATGCATAATTTCTTAGATATTAAAAAAAAGAAAAAAAAAATACAAGATGGGGGACCAAATGTTAAGAATTAATGGTGGGCTGCTTCTTTCTACACCCCATACCTTTCTCTTAAGAATTTGGAATTCTTATTTTAAATTGATTAGTTTCTAGATTATATAATCTAATTATATTTTGAATTACATAATTCAGAAGTTCATCTTGGATTCAAACAAGACTTTTGGATTATGTAATCTAAAGTATCATTTTTTTTAATTTGAAAGCTATTTCTGGAAGCCATTTTCAGGAAAAACTTTCGGATTATGTTAATTGAAATATATTTATTTTAAATACTGCATATGGATTTTATGAATACTTTTGGATCCGAAAACTTCAATTATTTTGGATTATATAATTTGAAATATGGATTTTATAATTCAAGAGAATATTTTTGGATCTGAAAACTTAATTTGAAATAGTTTACTAAGAAAAATTGTATTTTCACATTTATTATGAGGTGTCCATTATTGTGTTGGAAGAAGCAGCCTTAATGGTGTACCAAAATATTAGGCTACAATGAAGACAATATTAAAGAAGACATTTCATTCTCTATAGGGTTTAGTCTTTAAGTTGAAGGACATGAACGCATATCTAAACTTTTTCTTCGTGCAACCTTATGATTTTTTTATGTACTTCTATGGAATGTGGGATAAGTCCAAATTACCTTTATAATTCATTTTTGGATTGTAAATTAGAATATATTTTTAAGTTTTATAATCTAGAATATATTTTTAAGTTTGAATGGATATGCATTCAAATTATATAATTCGAAAATATATTTCTAGTTACATAACTTAAATTTATAATTATATTTTTTATTGTACAATTATGAATACATTTTTAGATTAAGAAATATATTTTGATTTCACAATATGGAAATATAATTATATTTTTGGATTAGTGTTTTATGGATAACTTATTAATTTTACATTTTGAAACCTAAAATTAAAATTTTAGATTACATAAAATTCTTATAATGAGTTGCTTTTCTTAAGTTGTGAAATTTAGAAGTCAATCCATGGAATTAGAAGTAACTCGAAAATAAGTGTAAGATCCACAATTGCTTAAATCCATTAAAAAAAGTGAAAAATTACTAAGAGTTAACTAACTTGAATACCTAGAAATCCTTCATCTCCAACAATGCTCTTTATCAAATCCAATGTCCAACGCAAGAGTTCACAAGTAAAGACACTAATGGAGGATAATAAAGGGTGTGTAACAGGTTGAATGAATTATAAAATAGAAAAGACAAAATGAGTATCTTTTAAAAATTGGGTTGTAGGAGGAAAATATGAAAGCTTATGTTTTTTTTTTTGGGTTTATCGAAATTTGTTTTAAAAAAATAGTCTTTATGCTTTCAATGACAGATGATTGTTGTTGTTTAAAGTATCAGTCTAACTGAGATATAAGATGTATGATGCCTAACATAAAAAATTTTATAAAAAAAAAAAGTAGTAATATGACAATTTTTGCTGACCTTTATGTAAAATTTCATCTTCTTCATTCACATTCTTCTCTTCTTTTCTAAAATTTCAAACTCTAAAATTCAAAATATTTTTTATATTTTAAATTCTAGTATTTAGAACGTATCTCCATATTCGAAAATATATTCTAAACTTTAGAATTCAAAATATAAAATTATATTTTAAATTATACAGATTCGAAAATACATTCTAAACTTTATAATTCAAAATATAAAATTGTATTTTAAATTATAAAATTTTGAATATATTTTTTTGAAAATACATTAGCTATCAAAGGATCATTCATCCAGAATATGGAACTAGTAAGAGGCTTTAACATGTTGGATATTGGCAACAATAGAAGAATAGTTTCTATATTTCTTCCTACACCCCATATTTTCAAAAATATCTAAAATCATTTTGAATTCTACAATACCTTTTTCACTATTTCAGGATTATACACTTTGATAGATTAGTATTTATAGTGGGTTATTTTTAAATAATCTTTGTATTGTATTTTAATTATTTTTATGTTATTTCAAATATCTTATGTGTATTTAACATGCTTATTTTTACTTTATTTTACATTTAAATAAAAACATTGTAAGATTTAAAAGAAATTTGAAAATAAATATAATTAAAAAAATCTATCTATAAATAATATATTATAAGAATTGAAAATAATTAAAAAAATAAATTTAGAAATACACTTAAAATGTATTTCAAGAATAAAAATTTAATTTTATACAAAAATAAATCCTGTGAACACGTCTAATTCTTTTTATTTACATTTATCATCTACTTAAGTGATAATTCTATAAATTTAATAAGCTAGGGTAACAACTTTCAATTCTTCACAAAGTCTTTGAAGGCCCAGATTTTTTTTCCTTTCTTTTTTTCTGTTCTTTTTCTTCCTTCTTTACGTTTCTTTTTTCTTCTTCTCCTGTACCTTTTTATCACTTTCCTCTACTCTCTTCATTTTTAAGTATTATAATCTTTTTCACGAACATATCCACTAGCTACTATGTAACTAAACATAAAATATTTCTATTTAGTAAAAAATCAATTTAGAGTAAGTTCTATCTTTTCACTATTTTTTTTTTATATGTGAGTATTTGAAGTTTTATCAATCCTATTGATTGAGAAATGTTATTATCTTAACTAGTTCATTCTTTGATTTATATTTAGTTGTTTTGGTAATATTTTATTAAGTCTCTAGAAGTTTTGGTATATTATTGTTTGGAACATAAATAATTACGAGGTGAGGGAAACTATTTTAATTTTTAATTATGAAGTATTGTTGATATTATTCTTTAAATTTTTTTGGATTGATTTGGTTGTGATAGTGTTTTGATTTGGTTTCAACATGATATTTGGTTTGAAATGGTTGAATTCAGTTACACTAGTTATAACTTGCAATTTGTGTTTTAGATTAGTGTAAATGTTCCTTTCAAACTTGTTAGAATATATATATATATATATATAACATGGAATTTGACTATGAAATTTTTTTAATTGCTATTTTTCTACATTTTTTTTTCTCAAGTGAACATTTATAGATACAATGATCAATGGATTGTGTCAAAACAATTCTCTTTTTTTTAGGATAACTTCCATTCAAGTGAATTTTTTTTTCTTTTGTTTAGAGAAAACATATCACTCAAAGTAATGACTACTTGTTTAACCACGTGAGTGATTTCAATATATATATTTTAGTTCAAATTATTTGTGTGACTATTCATACTCACACATGTTTAATGATGTAATTTACTTAAACTTGTTTTTGAATAATTTGAAAAAATATTGAATGCATGTATGGTTGATTGGAATTTTGAGGTCACCTACCTATGATATACTAAGTCAAATTGTGATTTGCAGTATTAAACACACAAATCCATTATTGAAAGGAGATACCTTGCTTCATAGATGATTTAAATCAAATAAATTAATACATCTCGTGTGGTGAGAAATTGAGTGAGAGTTCTTGCACCACATTTATATATGCTCGGTTGTACAATTATTTGTGTAGTGAATTTGATTCCACTTATGGAGTTGAGGTCCATATGCACACCAAAATTTTTTAGAATAAGTCAAATGTTAGTCTATAGTAGGACATGCTTAATACAAGCTTTTTGGAAGGTGTTAGTTTACTATGTGTTATCTTGTTTCCATTAGAAAAGGTTTCTAGACTAATAAGACTTTAAAATGGATCAAAGAGAGTTTGTTGGATTATTTTGATGTATTTAGAATTATGATTAATTTGTATATGTTTTTATATTGATCGTAATTTTTTTCATAGATGACCTTTCTTTTATTTTACATGTGGCTTTCTCATGTGATTGTTTTGGTAGGTTTGAGCATACACCATTCTAGGTCTAGGAGGTGATCATGAAAAAATTAAAATGTTTTTAGTTGTATATATTCACATATATTTATCTTTATGAAATACTTTGCTTATTTCAATCCACTACTAGAAAATTATTAAATAGAAACTAATTTTAGAGACTAAAAATAATTAGTTGCTATATTGACTAAATCAGATACTATTTTAGAAACTAAAAATATTATTGGTTTCTAAATTAGTTTCTATTATTGATAAATAGTTTCTAAATTGGTATCTAAATAACTACCAAGGTTTTAACTACCAATTAGTTGTTAAGTCAAAAAGGTCCACCTATATTAGCTTCTTTTGCCCCTGTTTGGACAACACCACTCTTCCTATCTTGTAAACCTAGGCTCCACTTCTCATCTTCTACTATGCAACAGTAGGATGCATAGCATAACACCAAACTTAAATATGCATACAAAGAGCACCACTAAGATGCATAATACATGGCTCCACTAACGCCTAAACCATATAATTATCTTTACACAAAACAGTCGTTGTCACATTAGATATTAGTCTAAACCAGTACCAACTTAGTCTAACTCCTGTATAGCAACAACTGGCATCAAGATGCAGAAAAAACCCATAAGTTTCCTTCTGAATCCAATCACCAGGCCTTCTGTGTGGCTCATGACAACAACTTTAGCTGACTCTCCTCAGCTGCATCCTAGAAACTTGAAAAGGTGAAAACCAGCAAACCTGCACCACAAGGACACCATAAACCAGTACTTCAGCAACTTTTTAGGCAGAGAACAGGGTTCAAAAGCCAATCCGATAAAGCAAAATTAAAGAGTGGAACCCTGTACTTCATTCTCAGCCAAAAAATAATCTGAGCTGAATGAAAAATTTCCTCAGCATCAGGAACCCCTTCCTTAAATACCATCAGATTTCTCTGTTCCAAATACACCAGACAATGGTCACCTACATACCTTTCCAAACCTTATTCTGATTGGTAGACATAAATGGTAAGTGAAAGTTCTCAAAATGGTATTTGATATCATTATGTTGTACAAATAAGATACATATCCATCTAAAACAAAGAGACCAAACTCGGTGTGCATAGACACATTCAAGAAACAAATGTTGAGAAGATTCTTCGGCCGCTTTACAAAGCATACAAACCGAAGAGATACCCACCACACCTATTTTGATAAGGTTGTTACTAGTTGGTAGTCTGTCAAGCAGAATCCTCCAAGCTGTGATTAAAGCTTTAGGCGTCTCTTTTGATTGCCACAAGAGGTTAAACACATCATCCATATAACCATTGGGTTGATTATCAAGCATCTATAGGCAGATTTAACAGAGAATGTTCCTGTCGGGTCCCCTTTCCATACAATCTGATCCGTAATTTCTTTAACTATGCTTCCTCTATTGATAAGATTAAACATATCTTCCTCCAGTATGGATTCCCAGTCAAACCTTACTCTCCTCCAACTTAATCGCCATAGCCACCCAAAATCCCCCCACCGTCTTCCTTTGATCTAAAGACAAAGATTACAACCTAGGGAACTTGAAGTTGAGTTTAAAGTTGTTGTCAACCCACGCATCCTCCCAAAATCTGACTTTGTCTCCAGGGCCAATTTTCCAAACTAGCTTTTCTATAAACCATTGATCTCCTTCTTCCTCACCACATACCTTAAACAAGTTTTGCCACCACCAGGAGTGATGTTTTTTATAGGCTTGTGTTCTTCCTATTCCATTGTAATATTTAGAGACAAGAATGTCTTTCCACTTCCCTTTTTCCTCGCTCAGTAGTGCATTAATTATTAAACTTTTTGATATCTTTGATCCCTAATCCTTTTTCCTCCATAGGTTTGTAAACATTCTCCCATTTAACCCAAGAAATACAGTTATGATCACTGCCCCAAGCCCAAAGGAATCTCCTTTGTATACTAGTGATTTTGTTACAAACCGAAACTGGAGCTTTAAAGAACGAAAGGTAAAAGAGAGGTAGAGCAGTAAAGACTGATTTGATTAAGAAAACTCTACCTGCTAACGAAAAACATCTCCCCTTCCATTTACTCAATCTAGCTTTAATCCGCATCATGTTACAACTGAGAGTTCTTGCATATGTCTGAAGATAATTCCTTTCAACCTTAATGGCCGTCAAATTTGATTTGTGAAAATTAATTTTAAGACCAGAAGCCAACTCATAACACCTTAGGATAAACTTGATTGTGAAAATGTTGGCATAAGAATCTTCGCATATGAATAATGTATCATCCGCGAATTGTAGTATGCACCATTCAATTTCAGACCTCCCCACCTTTAGCCCTTTAAGTAGGTTCTCCTTTATAGCTTTCTTACTAGACCAGCCAACCCTTCAACTATAATAAGGAAAAGAAACGGTGCCAAAGGGTCTCCCTGCCTCAACCCCCTCGTTGGTTTAAATTCCTTCGTAGGATTACCATTAACCAAAACTGATATCGTTGTCGATTCCAGACAACCTTTTACCTATGTTATCAATTTACTATGGAAACCCAACCTATGTAGCATATTCAACAAGAAATTCCAACGAACCGAGTCATAGGCCTTTTCATAGTCCACCTTCAAACACAGCTTCTCTTCACCTCCTCAATCACCTTATTGGCCATAAGAACATTGTCTAACATTCATCTTTCCTTCAAGAATGTTGATTGGTTTTCATGAATAACCAAGGGCAGAACTTCCTTCATACTACACGATAACGCCTTAGTAATGATCTTATAAAGGGCTCACACTAAAGAGATGGGCTTGAATTGATAAGGTGTATTAGGGTCTTTCACTTTTAGAACTAATGTAATAAAAGAAGCATTACACCCCTTTGGTATGAACCTTGATTCCTGAAAATATTGCACAACTTCAACAATATTCTTCTTAAAAATTCCAATTACTTTTGATAAAATTAAAATTAAACTCATCTGGACCTGGGCTCTTTGATCCTTCACACTGCCACACTGCTTGTTTTATTTCATCCTCTGAAAATTCAGCAATCAGTTTTAAGCTTAATCTCCTCGGGTAAAGACTTAAACTCCACGGAACCAAGGCTAACCCCCAAATCATGTGTGGCCTTGAATCTTTGTTCGAACACTCTTTTTGGTTCCCTTTGTACAACTTCCGGTTCCTCACACCATTGGTTATCTATCTCCATGCCTTTGACTTCATTTCTAAGTCTTCTCCATCTGATAACCGAGTGATATAATTTGGAGTTCAAATCCCCATGTTTAAACTAATTTGATCTGGCTTTTTGTCTGACGAGTGACTCCAGCTTTTTATCCAACAATCTTTGTTGACTCAACAACTCCATTCTTCTCAATTTATCACTTTCCTGTAAATCATTGTTGGCATCCTCCACATCTAATTGTTTAATTTCCTTCATAATCCTCTTCTTATTCTCTTCCAAGCTCCCAAACACCCTCTTATTCCATTATTTGAGGTCACCCTTCAGAAGCTTCAACTTATCTTTGAATCTGAATGTTAGTTAATGTTTTAATCCATGTTAAAAGGTATTTTTTACATTGAGTACTAAACAAACCATGTAAAAAACTTGTAAGACATCATATGTTCGCAATTATGCATAATTTTTTTTATCATGTGTTAATTTTGTTCGAATTAACAGATGTTAAGTAAATTATAAATAAAAAGTTTGAATCCACATAACACATATTTCTCTCATACATGTTTGTTGCCTCCTAATAGGTTGGGAGAACTTATCAATCAACCTCCTAAAATCCAAACATGTTGAGGATATTATTTCTTTATCAGAGGGATAAACAAACTATGATGATTTTGATTTTTTTTATAAAAAAAAATAAAAATAAAACAGAACATTTCAAAAGATGTTTCAACAAGCTGAGAATTCACATGTAGTCGTCCATGGAAGAATTCAAAATTTTAAAAGCCTTTACTATATATAGCCATCAAATGTGACATTTTACAAGTGGATCCATATTGCAAGTGGAGCAATTTGCAACACAAATGGTGCGGCAAAAGGGGTGTCAGAACCAACAGGTGAAGACATTAAGAGACCACAATACACTATGCTGTAATTCTAAGGCACAAAGTTGTGTTCAAGTTGAGCTATATGTTGTCATGACAACTATAGACATAGTCAAGGGTGGTGACAATTTTTTGTTAGAATATGATGCTAGTATTGCTCTTAAATCCTTCAAATCACAATGTTTTGAATGAGAATGTTGCATATGATTGATACTCCTTAGCTTAATTGAAATTTTAGTTTGCATAGTTATATTTTAGCATCTTTTTTTTCTTCTTTAAAAAAGTCCGATTAATTAGGTGTAAATTGTATTACACGTTCTTACCATTTTTTTTATCAGCATTACACGTTCTTAACATAAAGAGTACGTAATATATAGCAGGGTATTACACAGGGTGGCACCATATGCAAATAGTGTAAATGGAAGACTTGATGCAGACACAATGTCCTTGGGAAAATGATTGGAAATTAAAAATGAGTAGTTTTTTAGTGAGAATTGAGTGAGTAATGAAGTGATTTTGATGATCGGAGTCAAAGATGTGGTTATTTGTGATATAATGAGTGCGAAAATCCTGGAAGAAAGCAAGTGTGCATGAGATTGAGAATACGATTTTCAATTCCAATGTCTCCAAAAGCTAAGTCAAGAAGCGGCGGTGTATACCTTTTTGGATTTTTGTTTACTATAGATAGCGGCAAAACAGGTTCATATGTGCACCTTCTTCCTACTTATCCACCAAGCATATCAATTTGGTAGTTGGACATTCATTTTAATATTATTTTTCTAAATTTTATGACATTGCTGCATTGCAATTAACAGCTACTTATCTTTCTCTTGATGAAGTAACCATACTTGATTTTCAAGAAAAATCAACTTTTTTTTTTCCTTATCTTATACTCGCTGTGTCGTGTTCACATTAACGTAAGTAAATGTTTGATCTTGAATTTATACAAAGTCCCATTTTGTTTTGTTTTCTTATTCTAGTTGAGTTTTGAATCATTTGACATGTTATTTTTAAGGTAATGACTTGGTTAGTTTGGTATACGTTTCTAATTAGGAGAAGGAGAATGATAAAGTGTATTTTTATATAAGGGTTAGACCATTCCTAAAGTGGTTCTCATTTATTTATGTTTTATTGCTGATAAAAAAAATAGTTCCCATTGCAAAATAAAGATTACTTGCTAATTCATTTTTAACATTTATTCACTATTTATAATAGAAATTAACTTTGTTACTTAATGAAAACTAAATTGTTAGAATAAGATAAGTATCCTAATTTTTATTTTATAAACAATAAAAATAATAGATAAATATGGAAATTTTAGGAACACTCTAACCCTATTACAACCTATACAAATTATGATTCATGGTAACTAAAAAACCAAAAAAAAAAGTATTTTTCAAGTTACAATCAACAAATTTTTAGCTCAGTTAAAGAAATTAAGTCTACAGATAACATATACTGAATTTAGTAGAAAAAAACAAAAAGATTTTGCTTTTATTTTTATCAACAATAAAAAAATTAAATTAAAAAAGTATTTGAGAGATGTTCAAATTCCATTAAATGTTTTATACATGTTCATATATATAAGGTTTGTTTATACTTCAGCTGAGCTAAGAGGATGATTTTGGTTATATGAAATGCATAGGAACCAAACAAAATGATATGTATCCTAATGATATGTATTATTATCATTTGATGTACTAATTGATAATTAGAAATACTTTTAAATGTATTGCTGCAATGATATGACAGATAGCGTATATAAATTTCTATACCAAACAAAATTTTAAATTGACATGATGCATTATACTGTTAGTATAAGCCTGTGACGTCTATATTATAATGAATAATTTTTTTTACTTAATATGCTTGCTATTAGACAATGACTGTAGTACTATCAAAAGCTATAATTCAATACTAAAATATTGGAAGTAGATGATATAGTTTTCCCTTTTAGGATTATATTTCTGTACTTAAACTTTTTTTTTTTTTGACGGCTTCTACACACTTTGCACTAATTTTGACTACTTATTACCAGTTATAATCATCTTTGTTTATAAAAAAAAGAAGGTACATGATGGGGTTTTAAGCATGTATATATATAATCATTCTATGTAACTAAGTATTGTTCATTGTTTAGTTTGAAATTATGCCACGATGTAATATTAATCTTTATGTATAAGTGAGAATTCAATCTCTTTATTATTTATTAACCATCTTAATTATATGTATGCATAATTCAATCAATCAATCCAATTATGAAAACAAAAATTAATGGATTGGTGGGTTTGAATCATCACTTTTTCTGGATGCATATAAAGAATACTCTAATATATTTTAATTATTATGGGGTCTTGTAAATCCAAATTCAAAAGATTAGCATAGATTTTTAAGTTACAAGTTCTGAATTTTTTCGTATTGGGATCTAAAAAGTGTGTGTAACTATTGAATTTTATTTTACAGAAACATTTAAAATTTATAATAATAGATGGATTATGAAAAAAAAAGGTATATATTTTTATGAAATGAATGACAGGAATTAATTAGATTTTATAATACATGATTGACATACCATAAATGATTCAATGGTTTATTTTTAACCTATTCATAGTTGAGGTCAAAATTGATGTAACCCATTCATTTCACACCTGCAATCACCAATGCATCAATAATGAATTGAAATTCAAACTAGGTAGCAAAAAATGTCATCTTGAATCAAGAACGTGTACCCCTCAACTCCATTAAGAGCTACAGCATGGCATAGGATTCCCATATGAGTTGATTAAGCCAAAAATATTAATGTTATATGCAGTGTTCGTAAAGGTAACGGCACCAGCAGTAGGAAGCAAGATGCATGTGTGTACACAGTATAATATTTACAATTAGCAAGCAAGTAAGTAGGAAAATTGTTATAAATGGTTCAAGAGATTGGTAGCTAAAGTCTCAGTGAAGAAGGGGTTTAAAGAGGGTAAGTGTGTGACTTTGATTTGGTTCATTCATTACGTTCATCTGCGTGATTGACCAGGTATCTGTGTAGAGGAGAGTGTGACTTTTTTTCATGTGCAATGGAGAAGAGGTTGCGTGGGAATCCCTTTGGTGAATTTTGTGAGTGTGAGAGCCTCTGAAACAAAAGCCTTCCAGATCCCGGTTTTGCACCTATTTTGTTATCAGAATTTATGTGACCGAGACCTAGAATTGTGTATTCTATGTTGGATCAGCACGTGTATAAGCCACGGACTTTAAGGAATTTTGCTTTCTCTCTTATATATATATACACACACACACCCTTTGTTTTTCATTTCCCTTTAATAATATTCTTCTCATAAGCTTGTGCAAATAATACAATGGCAAAACCCCATGCTTGTGACCCCACACTAGAGTTTCAGAACTAAAAAAGTACTTCAGTAATCTCACCTTGTCTTGAAGAGAAAATTTCACAGAATAACTAGAATATATTCAGTTAAGCTTGTAGTAAGAGTTTTGTACACTAGAGGAATCCTAAAGTGATTTTGCATTAACAGATAGATATATATTCAATCTGTTTTCAATGAAATTAGAAGAATTATGAAAATTCCACATGACCCACTTCACAGAAACAAGAATGGTTTGTTAAAGAAAGATGACAGGTTGTTTGACGTATATAGAGAGAATTTTGCTTTCATTTCACCATATATTTTCTGCTTCATTTGGGATTCATATACATATGCTGAACAAACAAACAGTGTTGTTAATGGTTGAAGTTATGTGTAATCGTTAGATGCTGTCAGCATGTATGACAAAAGGTAACACATTGGGTCAGAAATTTCAAGACAAAGGTGTGGTCAAGGACATGTTGTGTTGTCCATGTATTATGTGCTAGCAAACAAAGGTGGTCTCACGTAACCACCAAAGTTTGCCATCTTTCTCAATGGAACATGATAATTTAAATATATGGTATGAAAGAGCCAGAAAATAAGAAAATGTACAAGTTAAAGTAGCAATAAGTAGGACAAAATTACACAAACTAGCTGGAAAATCCATGAAAGTTGTAGGGCTTAAATGGTCTTTTTGTTTAGATTGCTTTAGCTTAATTAACTCATTTGTTTTTTATTACCACCTAGGATCCATAATACTGAAGCACTATCCATAAGTAGCCATTGCTGCATCCCAATAACCCAAAATATTTAAACTGCTATTAATTAATTAATCAATCAATTGAATAATATTGCGTATGCTCAGAATAACGACTATATGTACCCATTGTTAGACTTAGAACTCCTAAGTTTGATACTTACACTGAATTTGAGGCAAATTCTTCACTTTCATGAACATGATTCAAGGATAGCCACTGGATCCTAATCCTCTGATTAGTTGACTGCAGCTTTACAAACTGAATACAATTAATCATAATTATCCTAAGTTTAAATGAAAATAGATATATGTAAATATACACAGCTAGCTCTTAACTGGTTTGTCACTTGTGGATAGATATGATAGTAAAATAATAACATTTTTTTATAACAATAAAATGCATAGTTATAGTCTTGTAAGAATAACTATTATATTCTTTAATAACATTAAGGTGGCATGTATTAGGAATATTGGAATGAGCAGAAAATGCCCCCTATCTGCATAATTCTTCTTTGACTTTGACTAGTCCGCGTGATTGAATTTGAAGACCGATACATTTTCATATAATGGACCCAAAAAATATAAAACAAAATACTTATGTTTTACATTTACAACATATAATAATAATAATAATAAGAGAATGAGGAAAAAACCAAAGAACTTACTGTGGATTCATTAGATTAGTAATTGATAGTTAAGCAGATTTTCTTCATTGTAATGAGGCGAAACTTGGGAGGAAGGTCTCCCATTCAACGAACATTTACCAAAAGCCTATTTTTGTATATTATTCTTACCCATACAATGCAATGCATATAACTCCATATTAAATACAAAATAAGTTACCCACTTGATAGTTTATAACATAACAAGAGGCTTCAAGAACAAACCCTATAGCCTTCTATAGCTTTTTTTTTTAAGTACCTTTCTGATATCATCATAACATCATAACACAGCTAGCTCAATGTAACACTTAATAATTTATTTAATTATTCTTCATTTTGCTTCTGCTAAATATGTATAAATAAATAAAATAACTTTTTTATATATTTCTGTGCCCATTCTTGGTTGTCAGGCCTTATTTGTGAAGCTAGCATTTGCATTGATCCTCTCATCTCTCTCTCTCTTTCTCTCACATTCTCTCTTAAAACCCACGTCCGTGCCCTTGAAGCTAAGAAACAGTGCAACCAAAGACTCCTCCAAGCTGTCTGGTTTCCTGTGTAGTTCTTTGTCTGCTTTCCTTTGTCCTTTGAGAGGGCTTCATCTTGCGTACCACAAAAGGTTTGTATGCTTTTGTTCTGTTCTTTTGGCATCACTTCTTTGTGTCCCATGAAACCTTTTAGCTTTATTAATTACCTGAGTTTCTTTTTGTTTCGTTTTCTCAGGTCATCTTTTGTTTGTGCCTTTATTACATGATTTCAGAAACCCTTTTTGGATCTTTTTAGTAGTGCTTGATTATAACTCTTTACACTTACTTAATTCGCAGACTTTTCTTTCATATATATAGCTCTTAGCTAGGTCAGTTTGAATATGGCGTGATGGAAATTTTAAGAAGCAATGAGGATTTGATTTGCTTGGCTTTTGGGTGTCACTTCTTCCCTTAATTTCATTCCACTTAGTTATCAGTTAAAGGAAAAAGGAGTTATATTAAATTGAGAGCTAATGTTGTTTTTGACATATATAATAGCATACAAACCAATATCCAGATGAAGATTTATTCCATTTTCCTTCTTTTTCCTCTCTTTCATTTTCTTCTTGGAACTATGACTAATCCTTCATGCACATAACCCGATATCAGTGATTTCTTTTTGTTATTTTTTCAAACGAATCCATGAATATTAGCATACATATTCCTGTCTTACTGCTGTTCCTAAGGAGCTGTGTTCTAATGTATACAACACATGGTGATATGGCAAGAGGGAACGAAGCATGGACAGATAAAAGTTTTTTCCTGCTACTGTTCTTATAATCTCAAGCAGTTCAACAACATGGAATATGTAAAAGGTCTAGATATTCTCAAACTGAAATTGCTTAATAATCGGGGACATACATGGTCAGAAAAGTTAACTAGCTTTTCTTATAGACTCTTCTTAGGGTTTTCACTCAGATTTAAGTTCCTCGTGTCAGGAAATGTCTCGTACTATGCATGGAGAAGGTTTCAATTCCAATATACCCTTAGTTTCTTTTTTTATGATACGTATTATCATTATTCTACTTTGTCTTTAGTTTTGATCTGCATAACTATGGCTTCCATGTAGGGGTGTAGCTAAACAGTGATCTTGGACAATATTATATGATTTTCTGAGGTCCTCCTCGCTCTTTAATTCTTTATTTTATGGCCATAAAGTACCCTTTTGACAGTGAAGATGAAGAACTTACGTGATCTCGAGATTATCATTCTTTGGCCACCATTTTAAATTTCTACATCATGGACTACTGGTAGTTCATACCATCATGAGAATAAACTGTTTCATCTACCCCTTTATTAGCCACGTACCCCTGATTTAATGTAAATGTATGTAATTTTATATCATATTAAATTGTTTATCTTCTTAATACAAAGGGATCTTTCTCTTTCTCTTTTTGTTTTGCAGTTAGCAGAGTCAAAACCCTGCAGACAGTACAAAATGATGCCAGGCAATGGACAGTTAACAGTTCCTCCTGGCTTCAGGTTCCACCCTACTGATGAGGAGCTTCTCTACTATTACCTGAGGAAGAAAGTTTCTTATGAAGCCATTGATCTTGATGTCATAAGAGAAGTGGATCTCAACAAACTTGAGCCTTGGGACCTCAAAGGTACACAACAAATTCATAATACACATCATGCATATGATTGATGCAACCAATTAAAGGGATATATATAGTTGATCTATATTTTATAAATAATATGCTTAAAGTAATACATATGAAAATGGAACCATTCATATATCCTTGTCTTTGTACTGTTCTTCTATCTAGGGTTTTATTGTATCATGGCAAGATAGACCAAAGAACTTGTTAACTGTGAAGTTTATAATACTTCTTGAGTTATTGTAACATGAACTAGGTAACATATACATGCTTCTTTGCATGCAGACAAATGTAGGATTGGGTCAGGGCCTCAGAATGAGTGGTATTTTTTCAGCCACAAGGATAAGAAATACCCGACAGGAACAAGAACAAATCGAGCAACTACAGCTGGTTTTTGGAAAGCAACTGGAAGGGACAAGGCCATATACCACACTAATTCCAAGAGGATTGGCATGAGAAAAACCCTAGTTTTCTACACTGGTCGTGCTCCTCATGGCCAGAAGACTGATTGGATCATGCACGAGTATCGCCTTGATGAAGATGATACTGATGTTCAGGTGAGAAAACTACACATACATATACACTTCAACAATAAGTATTAATTCTTGTGATCTTACATCATGAAATATTAAGTTGCATAGTAATATCTAGCTGAAATGTGAAGTTCGATAGTGATATTTAGTTGAGATGTGAAGAGAAAGCAAACATCATGATACATTCTCCATAGAACGAGTCCTATGGATCCAACTTAATTTCCAGATATAATGACAAAGTTCTCATTGTTTCTAGCAGGAAGATGGATGGGTGGTATGCAGGGTTTTCAAAAAGAAAAACCAAAATCGAGGTTTCCAGCAAGAAATTGAAGAAGAAGAAAACATAACCCACATGAGAACAAGTGGTCCTTGCCATGTTCTAGAGCCAAAACATCACATGCAAGGAGGACTATATGAGTACAATTTTGATGGCACAATGCACCTTCCACAGTTGTTCAGTCCAGAAACAGCTGTTGCACCAACCACTACTTCCTTGGCCACATCCATGAATGCCATGGACATCCTTGAGTGCTCTCAAAACTTGTTGAGGCTCACAACTACTGGCTGTGGACTCAATCTTATGCAACAACAAGGAGAGAGGTTCAGTGGTGACTGGTCATTCTTGGACAAGCTTCTAGCATCCCACCATGGCATGGATCATCACCATCATCCACAAACCAAATGTAACCCTCCCACTCACCAAGCTGCAACTTCTGTTGCCACTTCAGCTCACAAATTCCCATTCCATTACCTTGGTGGTGACACCCATGATATCATGAAATTTTCCAAGTAGGGTATTTCATTGCATTTAAATTGTCATACTTAAGGTGATGAGGTGACAAATATTTGGTTCCTAATTATGTGTAATATGTAGCATCTTGTTAGATACTTATTGAGATTCCACTCATTAATTTAGTTATTTCTTGAGTATCAATTGTATATATATGTCTACGATCTTCTACCTTTATAAAAAAAAATAATCAAGGTTTTTCTCTCAAAATGTAATTTAAATATTTTTAACCAAAAATCAAATTCGATTGTAAGTTTTTTTTTAAATTATTAATATTTTACCAGTTTAAGTTAGATTATGGATATTTTTAGATTTTATAAATTTAGAGGAACATAATTTATTTAAGTATTTAATTTGTTATAAATCAAAACTTAAGTTTACAATTAGTAACATTTTATCATTTTGATTAAAAATACATAACTAAAACTTAACCATTTTTGTTATCTTATAAACAAGTTTCAGCCTAAAACTAAAGGAACCAAAAGAAATAGTAAATATTGATTAAAACGACTTTATGGGAAGTGTAATGATATTAAATAATGCATATAAATTCAAGACAATGTAAAAAGAATTACATAAATGTAAATTGCAGAATCATAAATTATGAGAATCAATAAAATTATTTGGAAATTAAATTAACAGAAAAAAGTAAAACAAATTTAAGTACGATATAAAGTACAAGGTAAAGTAAAGCCTATTAATTTAAAAAATGGAGGAAGATATTGTAAATTAAAGATGAATAAGATAAATGAAAAGATGCATGAAAGAAAAAAAATGGTGATAATACAAACACATTTAAAATATATGAAACTAATTTTTAACTTTTTTTTTATAAAAAATAAAAAAAAGGACATTTCATGAATATCTCAATTCTTATGCATAATCCTAAATCATACCTCTTAACAACCAATCACTAAATTCTGACCCTATCACCAAACCTTATAGGATATGCTCAAACATAAGTCAAATCCATCATAATAATGAAATCACTCCTAACATATCTGAAAAAATTCCATTTCAAGCCACCATTATAGAGACCAAAGTACAGCAGAATCATCACCCAGGCTTTTCATCCTTATCAAATAAGCTCAAAAGAAGCACTGGTCATATTCTAGAGTTTGCTTTATAAAATCTTTAGAATAAGATTTGGATTATATTTTGTGGTACACCTTATTTTATAGACAAAAGATAACTCCTAGAATTTTATAAGAATAGTTACAAATATAAAGATTCACATGAATATCATTAAATACTTCAATATCTCAATAGACCTTCAATATTCATAAATCTCCATTAAACTTTATAACAACACCTTATTTAACATTTTCCCCTTAATGTGTTCTTAAACTCCTAAGCTTCCCTCCTTTTCTGAAGCATTTCACTTGCCAAAACTTTCATGAAATATCAACAAGTTGATAATTAGACTTGCCAAACAGCAAATTCACCTATTCTTCTTCTCAAATAAAAAAAAAATCATTAAATAAAAATTAATTTTAAAATTCAAAATAATTAGTTATTATATTGATTAAATTAGTGGCAAATTATATTTAATATTATTAATAAAAGTTTATAAATTAGTTTTTATATTGATATCTAAGTATTAGTTACCAAGTTTAACTAACTACTTTATATTCTAAATTACTCTCTATTAGTCTTTTAAAAACTAATTTAAAATCTAAAATATTAGTAGTTAAAATCTTGATAACTAATTTAGAAACTATTTTATAATATTTTATTAATAATAAAAATCATTTTAGATACTAATAATATTTTAGTATAAAATAATATCTAATTTAATAAATACAATGAGTAATTATTTTTTGTCTTTAAATTTAATTATTATTTAATAATTTTGTTTTAGGAATTGTTACTTATAACAAATGACCCATTTATTATCACCCTGAATAGTTACACTATTGCGTACCATAAAAATACTCCAAAGAGCCAAGTGAGAAAACATATCTAGAAGTGTTTTTCATATCATTAATGCATCCTACTCACACTATCACAAAAGTCAATTAACATTGCTTCAATTTGGTTGTCATAATTTATCTCAAGCTCAAGGTGGTTGAATGTATTAACACCTTTTTGTATGTTTTGATGCACTTAAGTTGTCAATTTGCTATACATACTCTTGTACTTCTTGACCTTCAATATCAATTTCATTCCAAGCAATCATAGAGAAAAAGTATACGAGAATCACCATCCAAGCTTTTCATCTTTCTCAAATAAGTTCTAAAGAATCATAAGATATTAGCTATATTAGCTAATATAAACACCTTAATCCAAAATTTAGGGTGTGCCAACAACAATTATTATAAGATAGACAATTATAAAAGACACACACAACTATATATAAGACACAAGGAGATATTAGACATTTGTAGTGAAACATATATTTGAGCTCTAATTATACATTCTTTAGATTATAAAAGAAGTTATATTCACTAGTGCTTAACTTCTTGTATCTATAAGTTTTTGTTTTGATGTAGCTGTCCATTTCGAAAGTTGACAATGTTAGAGAAAGACAATAAAGAAAAGCAAAGATGACAAAATAGATGCAGAAAATATGCACCCATTGTACTGGATTTTGTGCTTATCAAATTGAAGAAATATGCGCATGTTTTAAGCACGCCATGAAAACACCATATAATCGTACAATGAAGACGCGACGTTCTACAAATTGAGTGAATCAGCGAAACTATTTTTTCAAACTTATAATAAATTTTAGAGAGAAAAAAAGTTGAAATAATTTATACCCACTCCTTTTCTGAATCCAATCTTCTTTGAGCCTAGCTAGTTGTGGCTCATAGAGGTTTTGATTTTCGTGAGAAGAGTTCCTTCTAACGTACATGGCGGCTTTTGTTCTACTTCATTTATAAATATTCATCTACATCTTTCTAAATAAGAAAACGTGTAATACTAGAGCATTTCATTATCATTATCATGTGCTATTATTTGAACATTTCGTTAGTTCATATAAAATTTCAAACACAAAATTCGGGACAATATGAAAGATACATATAAAACCAGATGCTACAAAAAAGATACATATAAAACCATCTTAGCCCAAATCCCCTGCACACAACTGTAGTGTTTTATGTAAGGATTTTGGGTAGAACTTGAAATTTCCAAGAACACAGGAGTAGGAACCACAACAATGTGAGTATAGAAGACAGTTATAAAATACATCTAAAACAGAAATTAGTCCACATGACTGTTATGAGAATACTAAGAGGCTTGTGTGATCTAAGTGCTATGAGTGGGTGGAAATGATTTCGACGGATCATAAGGAGCCAAAAAATCATTTCTTAAACTTTAGATGAGCGGGGTCACGGAAAGTGTAAACCAGGTATGGGGAGTGTGTGGATACCAGTAGTAGGGAAATTATGGAAACACGAGAACATGGGGATTTTCAGAAGTGACAGGATTAATTCCATTGAAATCTTGGTTCTGTCGCAGTTGAAGGTTTGATCATGGGTTGTGTTCAAAGTTAGACGTATGGTTTTCATTCTCAGATTGATGTCTTGAGTCAATGATTTGTATGAAGACTGTTAATTTTTCTAAGAACTCTATTTCTTGAGCATAAGTGTCTGTATTTTGAGCTTAGGTTTTATGTATACGGGTTAAGATATTCCTGAAATACTTCATATTTATTAATTCGTTTTTCGTTGATAATGATAAAAAAAAAATACTAAGAGCAAGAACATATGACAAATTTCTTTGACAAGATTATACCAGTAGTCAAAGTTATAATCCTTTCAAACACTGGACTAGCCATAAGCACCAGTCAAAATATGAGTAACTGACCAGAATGCTAATGTTTCAACGAATACCATGTATTGAATTGTCTCAAACACCATATTTCCTGAACATCTACTGTTTCTTGTCTAAATATGATTATGTTTTTTTTTTCCAGATCCCATAGGATTGTTACCCAAATTCCTTTCCATATAGTGTTTTGTTTGGTGCTAATATCCATTAGGTCGCAGTGTAAAAAACTATGTATTATTAAGATACATTTTCTAATATAATTTTAATATTGTTTTGATAAAAAAAAGTTGTTTATTATGTCACACGAAATACAAATTATAGCTTAACGTGCTTAATGTTAAAAGTAGAATGAAATAAAATGGAAGTACTTCAACTCATATAAAAAATCTCTCATAAAGTATATACGCACGTATATCACATTATACTAAAGTTTTTTTTTTTTATCGGATAAAAAATAAATTTTAATTAAATCAAAATAATTTAAAGATATCTCAACTTTTATAAAAAAATCCAATACCCACATAATACAGACAACAGAAATAACAATTTCAATCAAAATCATCATAATAATTTTTTTGACTTACAGCTATTACAGCTATATACAACTAAAAGATACTTAGCCAAAAAAAACTTCTACTAAAAACTACGTACTTCCACCTACCAAGATCTTGCATACTACATAACAAAAAGAAAAGACATCTACAATTTAGACAAATATATGACATATAAACATAAGTTTATTTAATGTTCTTAATTTAATATTTTTTTTTCTAAATCATCCTTAATTATATTTACGAAAATTTATTGAAGATGGTATCCGATTTAACATCTATTTTAAATAATAATATTAAATAGAATTTAAAATTAAAAATGTGTATATATTTAAGTTTCATTAACATAGTACATTTTTTTTCTTATATTTTACTTGAGAGGCATAATTAATTAACATAGCAATAGAATTTCTTAGGTGTGATATGTGACCATTGCTTAATTGTACTAAATTTTTAATTTTTAACTAAGTAATGAATCGAAGTCTGTGTCAGTGATTAAATAATGATTGAAAATTTTAGAGGTGAATTGACGGACATCAACTCTATTATATGACCATTCATTTTATATAAAAAAAAATAAAATAAAAACTTTTAATTATGACCACTAATAGTGATAGTGTTCAAATTTGCATCTTCTTTTATTTTTATACTTATAAATTTTTTATAATAGTGAAATATTCTCAAATTTATTCGATCATACATGTTTATTAAAGATTCATGATTTTTAGTTTAAAAAAAAAACAATTTTAAAAGTTAAAATAGTTAGTTGTTATAATGACTAAATTAGATATCACTTTAGAAAAAAAAATATTTCTAAATTAGTTTCTATTATTATTAAATAATTTCTAAATTAGCTACCAAAGTTTTAACTACCAATTATTTATATTCTAAATTTGGTAACAAAAACTTTGGTTGCTAATTAAATATCAATTTAGAAATCATTTAAAAATAATATAAACAAATTTAAAAGCTAAATATATTTTTAATCTCTAAAATGATATCTAATTTAGTCACTGTAACAACTAATTATTTTTTATTTATAAAATTAATTTCTGTTTCATGATTTTTGTAATTTGTGATTATGTTTTAGGGTCACTCAAAACTTTGTTAAAAAACTGAAAATAATTTTAATCTCATCAATCTATCTATAAATACGAAAATAATTGTAAAGAGAAATTTCATTTTAATGCACAATTATATTAAAAATAAATATTAACTATTTATTGTCATCATAAACTACCAAGATATATATATATATATATATATATATATATATATATATATATATATATATATATATAT
>Ga0123342_1002916_pt1 | contig 28065 bp, 15 predicted proteins | sample Turbeawhitnodule_FD_89960 | JGI IMG/M metagenome (GOLD analysis project Ga0123342, IMG submission 89960) | Root nodule microbial communities of legume samples collected from Mexico - Turtle bean Mexico white nodule | ecosystem: Host-associated > Plants > Roots > Nodule | place: Mexico: Nepantla... | reverse complement strand
TTTAAAATATATATATATATATATATATATATATATATATATATATATATATATATATATATATATATATATATATATATATATATATATATATATATATTAAAAAATTGAAAATTTAGTCCATCTTATTCGAACTGAATTGCTTTCTTTAAACTGACGAAATGAACTAATTCGTTTTATATTCCTAAAGGGAGTGGAAGGAGAATCACATTTATTTATTTTTATGTAATTTTTTATATTGTTTGAAAATTAAAATACAAAATATAGATTAAAAAAACCTAATATGAAGATTTTTTTATATAAAATAAAAACCAATATTGAAAATTTACTCTTTGACCCATGCACATTCATTGAACCTTAATGGGAGTCGGGGAATCTTATTTTAACGTAAGTGTCATATATTTTACAAAATATATTTCATTACTATTTTAAATTTATTAAAAACTATAACAGATTAAAATAAATAAATTAATAAAAAACTTTATTGATTATAATTTGTAATAAATTTTAATTAATAATAAATAAATTATAACTTTTAATTAAATAAATTATATTTTAAATAGTATCTATATTTCTACAAGAAAATTATTAAATAAAAATCAATTTTTAAGATAAAAAATAATTAATTATTATAATAACTAAATTAGAATTCATTTTAAAGACTAAAAATATTATTGATTTTTAAATTAGTTTATATTATTAAAAAATATTTTCTAAATTTGTATCTAATTAACTATCAAAATTTTAATGTTCTAAATTTGGTAGAAAAGCATTATAACTAATTAGATACCAGTTAGAAACTATTTATTGATAGAAAAAACTAATTAGAAACCAATAATTATTTTGTCTTAAAAAATGTGTTTAATTTAGTTAGTATAATAATTAATTATCTTTTATTTTTAAAATTTAAAGGTTAAATATATTATTATAAGCTTAATTTTATAATTATTGATCATTATTTAGTCGAGATGGACATTATTAAATTTGTCCCCTCCAATTAAGATCACTTTTAAAAGTTTTCTGTTGCAATTAGCTGAGGATAATTATGGGAAGTTATGGTCCTGTCGCTGTGCCCTGCAAGATTGGTAATTATTTGTACCAAAAGGGTTAAGCATAAATATAAGTTAACCAACATGTTTTGTGCCTGCTTTTAGCAAATGTAACTCTCGTCTATTTATGACTAAATTTAAATTTCTTGTTAAATGAAAATTCTTAAAATCTTATATTTATTTTAATAGTTAATAATTATGATTTGTGATATGAAATAATTTAGAAATAAATATATTAAAACCAATATTGGTGGGCCAATGTATCCTATGACCTTAATCAAATTTTGATGTCCGCTGCAACGGTGACACAAATGGCATTGGTATACTGACTGACATAAAGAATAATGATTCATGTCATTTACTTCAAATTCAAAATCAAAATATATTATTATTATATTCTAAAATTTTATTTATATTATTTTTTATTAAGAAAATATAATATTTTATTATTTTATTATTAAAAGGGTTGTAAAGGAGAATGAAAAACAAAATTAGTGTCAAATAGATTTTTTTAAAAAAATAAAAAGAATAATGATAGTTTCACACTTTTAGGTAGTTATATAAAAAAAATAAAAAATTAGGTAGTATCACGTTCATAATCAAATATATTATTATTTTATTTTAAAATTATATATATATATATATATATATTAATTTTTATTAAGAAAACATAATATTTTATTATTAAAAATTTCAAATAGAAAGGATTTTCATAAAAGAAAAAATCCTCTTTTAATAATAAATATTATATTTTTTAATTAAAATAATATAAACAAAAATTTAAAATAAAATAATATATTTGATTATAAGTAAATATAGATATAACTTAAGGGTGTCATCCTGTCCTATAATTATTCACCCTCATAGTTTCACATGGTCTATGCTATCATCGAAGTTGAATGATATTTTTTTGTATTGATTAAATAATAACTGGTATAAAATAGCTTATAAACAATTATAACTTCATCATGGTGTTTCTTTCTGTATCAATTATTACATAATGAATACAAAATGATGTGGTCGAAAGCTATTTTTTGGAGTATCTAACAAAAACATAACATATATTGATTAAATTTAGGAAACAAATTGAAACAGAAGAAGAAATGGGAAAGAACAAAAGTAAATTACACAAAGAGAAAGTAATGTGCAAGCATGTAAACATGCTGAAGCCAACTAATTAATCTTTTTCATTCGATAACAATAAGGTAAAGAACAATTTTGTCTGTGGATGTGAGAGTGAGAGACGAACAGTGAGTGAGATCTGAAAGAAGCCCCACTAATTCATTAATGGCAACAACTACCCACCCTATTTATCCACACAATTTCTACCACCCATTGCACACATTCCAGAGATCCACCTGCTTTCACTTCCTCTCTTTTTCTTCTTCTTCTTTTCTCTCTGCCATGTTCAGCCTCGTCAGTAGAAAAACCTCACCCATGCTACCTCACATACCCTGCATTTTCTCTGCGGTTCATGTTCTACTCCTTTTTTCAGTAACCCAATTCAGCATCACCGCAGGAGCAACAAGATCCCTCCAACAAAATCACCTCCATTTCCATGTAGCAAACTCAACATGCGAGGGAACACTTTACCCGGACCTCTGCGTCTCAACCCTTACCTCTTTCCCAGATCTCACCTCAAAAACCGTCCCAGAAATGATACGTTCTGTCGTGAACCACACCATATACGAGGTCACATTGTCCTCCTCCAACTGCAGCAGTCTCCGAAAGAAGCTCCCGGGTCTCAACAAACTCGAAAAGCGAGCTCTCGACGACTGCCTCAACCTCTTCGACGAAACCGTGGAGGAGCTCAAAACCACCGTCAAGGATCTCTCCCAGAGCACAATAGGGTCGAAGCGCTACCACGACTCGCAGACTTTCTTAAGCGGCGCCATGACCAACCTCTACACGTGTCTGGATGGGTTTGCATACAGCAAAGGGAACGTGAGAGACAGGATTGAGGAGGGGGTGTTGGAGATTTCGCATCTCGTGAGCAACTCCTTGGCCATGCTGAAGAAAGTTCCCGAAAAGAAGAAACAGTCCAAGAACGAGGTTTTCCCCGAATATGGAAAGATGAAAGATGGGTTCCCCTCGTGGGTTTCCCCTAACGACCGGAAGTTGCTTCAAGCTGCTGTGAATGAAACGAAGTTTGACCTCGTTGTGGCCAAAGATGGCAGTGGCAACTTCACCACTATCGGTGCAGCAGTGGCTGCGGCTCCAAACTCCAGCGCCACTAGGCAAGTACACTACCACCATATCATCACGTTATCACCTCACTTTCCAAAAGTAAAAAATCATAAAATAAATAGTTTGTACAATATCAAAAAACATAACATGAGAGAATTGTTCTTGGTTTTGGCATTATATATTAAATGGTTTGACGTTTTACGAAGTGGTATTAAATTTGAAGTGTAGATTTGTGATACACATAAAAGCTGGGGCATACTTCGAGAACGTGGAGGTAATCAGGAAGAAGAGCAATCTAATGTGGGTGGGAGATGGAATTGGAAAGACTGTTGTGAAGGCTAGCAGGAACGTCGTGGATGGCTGGACCACTTTTCAATCTGCCACTGTCGGTGCGTTTCACTCAAACATTTCTTCATCTTATAAACTTGTTTGGTATTCATTATTGAAGCCTTTAAATACAAAAAACATGGAAACAAAAGTTACAAATAATAATTTATCTTAATTAATGTTCATTCAATTTTGGAGGAAATAATGATAATAATACAGGAATAAATAGAGAGAGAAGTCAACATTAAAAATGTCCACACGACAAAAATATGATTGCTTCAATTATTAGAAGTAGTAGAAGGTAAAACAGACATTCGAACGCGTAATTTGGATTAGGCCAAGGCAAATCAATTTCCTGCCGCCACTTTAGGCTTTTCAGAATAAAGTGGGAAGCACTTAGACACGGATCTCCATCTTTAGATCCTCTATATAGTAACTTATATATCACAATCACGTGCCAGTGTCGGTTCTCTGTTCACAAAAATTACTATTATCGGAATCTGGGTTTGTCATACGACCAAGTTAAAAGTTTTTAGTTCTACCACTTAGTTGAACACTGAAATAGATCAATGAGTTCATGCATACTAGATATTTTATACCAAAGTTCAATTTTCATCTGTAATCATAAATTCTCCCTATTAATTAGACAACGTATAGAGATCATCGTCACCAATCAAATAATTGTAGTGTAGGAGACACGAAAGAACTGTTAATCGATATCTGCGTTTGAAAGACACTCTCGTCTCGTTTTATTATAAATTTTAGAATATCATATACATTTTTTAATATTAGTTTAAAAATATTAAACGTAATACAAAGTAGAATAAAGGAGATAAAAAGTTTACCGATTTGCTTATGTAAAACACATAATAATTGAGGCAAAGATCTGAAATTAAAAATGTGTCAAGCCTAACAATTAATGGGAGATGATAGTTTTACACTATTTTTTTTATTCTTTTATTTAATAATATTAAATAAAAAAGTTATTAAATATAATATCTTATTATTAAAAGGAGTTGTAAAGTAAAAGTAAGAGAAAAAGTGGGTGTTAAATGATAATTTTTTCCAATTAAATCCATATATCAAAGCTGAGATTAACATATCAATTACTTCTTTTTCCTGCGATTAACTAACTAATATGTATCAAGCCTATTAATTAAGGAAAATTTGAAAGGATTAGTGCTGAAATTTGGTTTTGCAACACTAATACTTTATAACAATTATTTGTTGGCAGTTAATTACATATACATTATTTTATAAGTAATGTTATTTTTCCATGATAATTAACTTGAGATCTAAGTTTTAAAGAAGAATTAGCATGTGAATAATTGGAAGGGACTAAATAACATTTTTATTTAAAATTGAAAATGGATGGATTTACTTGATGGAGAGCACAAAAAGGAGCAATAGATATATTGCATAAAGAGTTTTGTCTTATATGTTATCTGATCACATACTGTAAAACCAAAATCTGGTGTCCTTCATGACGTTGACACCTTGGCTTTATATTTTATAACAGCTGCCGACAACTCTAACTATAAACACTTACCTTAGCTTTTTACATTATCTTTTCTTCCTTTTTTTTCATTTTGTTACACAAACACTAGGAAATTAGCGAGTTACACTACAAGAAAATCATAAAATAGAAACTAATTTTTAGAGATTAAAATAATTAGTTACAATATAAACTAAAATAGAGATCATTTTATAAACTAAAAAAAAAATTGGTTTCTAAGTTAGTTTCTATTATTTTTTATTATTGTTAAATAGTTTCTAAATTGGTATCTAATTAGCAACTAAGATTTTAGATACCAATTAGTTAGTTTCTAAATGTAGTATCTAAAATCTTAGTTGCTAATTAGATACCAATTTAGAAACTATTTAACAATAATAGAAAATAATAGAAACTAATTTAGAAACCAATTTTTTTTTAGTTTATAAAATGATCTCTATTTTAGTTTCTATTGTAACTAATTATTTTGGTTTCTAAAAATGAGTTTCTATTTCATGATTTTCTTGTAGTGTTAATATAGTTCGATTTTGTATTAAAAACTATATATAATTAAACATATGAATCTATCAATATTTACAACTTTTCAATTTATTTTAACCGATAAGAAGAAATTATTAAATAATTCAGGATCTCGACTTATCTATGATTCCTACTAATCTCCACGTCATACATATTCAGATCTTTTAGATCCCCAGAAAAGAAATAAAACTAACAATACTTAAAATAACGTATTCATTTATATTCAGTAAGTGCTAAACTACACACGAGATCAAAATATAGGGCACTAACAATATTTAATTAGAAGTCATAAAAATACATGTTTATTATATGAGGGTTAGATTATACACTAGGATCAAAACATGGAACTTTTTACTATGGAGATTTTTTATTTACTAAAATTGGATATATTTTTATAATAAAAATTACAATTTTTTTCAAAATAAAATCTTATCATATTTTAAAAACTAATTTTCCGAATGGTATGATAAGATTAACAAACACTCAGTAAGATAGACTCAAAATGACTTTAATACCACAATACAAAATGAACTTTAAATTTACCTTAATTCCATAAAACCAACTCGTGAAGTGATGTTTGCACCCACTTATATACCATGAATTGTCTTCATCTCTATTCAACTAAAATCTCCAACGTAAACACAAGAGCAGTGTTAAAAAAACCCAAAACATAATGAGTGAAAATGTTTGTGGTTTTCAGCTGTAGTCGGAGACGGATTCATAGCAAAGGGTATAACCTTTGAGAACTCAGCTGGGCCGAGCAAACACCAAGCTGTGGCTCTAAGAAGCGGTGCTGACTTATCAGCCTTCTACCAGTGCAGCTTTGTTGCCTACCAAGACACGCTCTATGTCCACTCTCTGCGTCAATTCTACCGCGAATGCGACGTTTATGGAACCGTCGACTTCATCTTTGGTAATGCAGCAGCGGTGCTCCAGAACTGCAACTTGTACGCACGCAAACCCAATCCAAACCAGAAGAACCTGTTCACCGCACAAGGCAGAGAAGACCCTAACCAAAACACGGGCATTTCCATCATCAACTGCAAGGTTGCAGCAGCTGCGGATTTGATCCCTGTCAAATCTGAGTTCAAGAATTACTTGGGTCGTCCCTGGAAGAAGTATTCCAGGACTGTTTATCTGAATTCTTTGATGGAGGATCTCATAGACCCTGCAGGGTGGTTGGAATGGAATGGCACCTTTGCATTGGATACTTTGTATTATGGAGAGTACAACAATAGAGGTCCCGGTGCAAATACAAGTCGCAGAGTTACGTGGCCTGGTTACAGGGTCATCACCAACTCCACTGAGGCAAGCCAGTTCACTGTTGCAAATTTCATTCAAGGCAATGAATGGTTGACCTCTCTTGGCATTCCATTCTTCTCTGGTTTGAGTTGAATGCCTGCATGCTCTTATTCAATAAAGGATATGTTTTTTCTCTTTCTTCTTTCTGCTGCCAATAAAGTCAAAAGAAGTAAGTGTTCTGTTTATCGTAGATTATGTACTTTCTTCTGCATAATTTATGGGATATATGAGAATATCAGAGTTTCAAACATAATTATGCAGGCCTGGTGCTACAAATTTGGAAAGAATTGATATTTTTTGAAACAGGATATGAACAATGGTTAACTAAATGGTTCCATCAGAACTAAACTCAAATCAAGTATTCGTAGATTAGATGACATTAAACAACAAGTGTTTGACTAAAGCTTATTTCTGTTTAGTGAATGAGAGAAAATTTATAAATAAATAAATAAACGAAATAGGTTAGTTATGCGATATTTCTTCGTTATTTATTTTTCTTGAATTTAAAGTTTCAACTGAATTATTAGTGTAAGGTCATCATCATCTGGGCTCAACTATAGGTAAACGTTCTTAATGTCGATATATAGGGTTAATGAAAAAAAATATCATTTATTATTCATTTAAAGAAAAGAACGTTAATTACTAAATGAAATGCATAATTAATTTTGAAATGAAACTAGAAATAAAACTAAATATAAAAGAAAAGAGTGGACACTCGTTATGAAAAATACAGGGAAATAGAACATTTCAGCTTGAGACTAGGTTTTTCAACTCAACTAAATACTCTAGTTAGGATACATACCTTTTGACTAGAACAATTAGATTTTTTAAATTAATTATAAAATATATGTTCTCCAAAAATATTATTCAGCTTCAATATTGTGAAATAATTAAGTTGACCCGATTGAAACATTTCATATAACAAAGGTCGTGAAACAAAGAAAATTATTGGGCTAAAATCCTCTATCAGCTTTGAGATGGCAAACCCAGCCCACACTTTAAAGTCCAAATTGCCATTCGGAGGCAAATGAAAACAGTAAGTGGTTCATTTAATATTGTCCAGAAACTAATTAGACATCACGGGATATAAATGGTGCGGAGTTATTAGGAAATGGTGATGGTCACATTATTTATAGTTATTATTTGAAAATGTAATAGTGTTTTTGTGTTACCCTTTGCTTGAAGCACGTGGAAATGCAACGAAATTGTGTTAGTTGCACTTATGGTATTCATGGAATATTTGTGTGTTGTAATAGGTCTTTCTTTTGTGGTTATTTTGTGTCTTCTTCTTTTTCCTATCTTCATTCTTGAGATTCATAATTTGATGACTTACGCTTAAACCAATTTGTTTAGGGATGAAAAACAAAACAATCAATATTCCAAATAAGATATTTGGATCTTCTTTCTCTCCAAGGGTTTCTTGAGCATTCTTTTTACATATAAGAAATTGTTTGTTCCCTAGATTGATCACTCTCACACCTTTTGCTCGTGGTTGCAATCAAATCAATTATGACTTCTGAGATTGTTCTCGAACAAAATATACTATTTATGATTGGATATTAATTTTACATAGTGAATGACCCATTATGCTCTTGGAAAAATCTAAAGTTAACTATATATAAATTTTTAATCTCATCTATCAGATAAAGAAATGATTTTGTTATATATATGACCAGTGAAAAACATTTTTGGTTATATTATTTATTTCGTTCAATTTCAACTCTCTGCCATAATTTTTTAAAATGCAACAATGTGGTATTAAAATAAACGTTGGTAGTTTTATAAATTCACTACGTGTATTGATTATAAATTACATCATGTATAGTATTGTTTTTTTTTAATTATTTTACTATTAATTGGAGGAAAAGTATAATATATATATATATATATATATATATATATATTTTTTTTTTTTTTTTTTTTTTTTTTTTTTTTTTTTTTATTTTTTTTTTTTTTAAGTATTTCAATATTTAAGGGTTAAATATGTTTTTTTTTTCTTATATTTTCATATTAAATTAATTTTCATTTTTAATCCTACTTTAAATTTTAAATAAGAAAATTATTGCAATTGATCTTTGTATTATTTTTATACAATAAACAAAATTTCAAGATCAAAATTATAAAGGAAAAAAAATGATAATAACCTATTTCAATAATTTCTTTAAAAAAATATAAGATTTGAACCGGAGACAAATCAATTTCACAATATAAAAAATATATTTAATTCAATATTTAACGAGATTTTTGAAGCAAAATAGATGAAAAAGAGATTTGATATATGATTCTGTACGCAGTAATACCAGCAGGAGTTGCATAAGTTGTAGTATTCATGCATGCATGACTGAAATTGTAGGAACGATACAAAACATATAATGTAGAATGAGGTTGGTAACAATTGGTATTATATGTGCGAGGGATCATACTTATCCCTATATATAAGTTCCATATCGATTATGTATGGGTCTTTATGAAAATGGTTCCTTCGCGTTTTGGTGAACTTCAAGGGATACTTCTTCTCCATGCTTCTGTTCATCACCTTTCTCCGACAGTTTTTCCAGTTCGAGCACCGTGCACTTGTTTTTATTCTATTTCTTCACTCACAAAAATACCAATTTAACAAAAATCAATGCCTTTCTTTCCCTGCTCTGAAGAACAATGGACAAGACAAACAAAAATTAAGTGGTAAATCAAATATAAAATAAACTATACGCAATTTGATTCATTTTTATTTTTTCATTTTTAAAAACTGTGTTAAAAATAATAAATATTTAAAAAAAAATATTCCTTTTCAATCGTGCTAAACATGTTTTTAATTTATAAAACCTAAAAGATTAAAATAGTATTATAAAGAACATTAGTTTTTATAACATATTTGTTTGTATCATAAAAAAAATAAGGTAAAAATATTTTTCACAGAATATCTCGCAAGGAAAAAAGGGGTAACTATTTTTTTTAAAATAAATGTTAATTAAAAATTCCAAATATATATAATAGCTTTTGACAAAATACACCCTATAGCAAATCTGATGAATAGTTTCAAGTGTATTCTCTTTGGCTTCAATTGCATACATTTCTCTAAAATTTTATCATCCAATAACAAAATAATGGAACCAACCACTCTGAGTATGTTTCATCATTGATGTGTATGCATGACTTGACTCTCTGATTATCACTACAAAAGTAATCTCTTGTAAATTATGTGTACGAGATATTCCAACACACTTTTTGATGTTGATGTCGACGAGATATGTAAGAATGGTTTTCTCTTTTCTCTGTTGAGTGCAGCTCAATCTTGGACCAATTTTGGAAGAAAGAATTGAGACTAACCATTTGTGAAAATGAGTAGACATTGAAGTAAAGAGCCATGTAACAAGAAACTTTGTTACTCGTAGTGAAGAAATTCCAAATCACAATGTTTTACAACATCTTCTGTAGACATGTATTCGAGAGGAGTGTGAGCTTGAGACATTAACAAGCTTATGAGAAAATTATCATCACTCAATTTAAGAGATATAAGAGTATTTTCAAAGTACATAGTAAAGGAAAGAGGAGTGGAAGTCATGGTCAAATGTTAATAAACTCCTGGAAACCATCTTACAGAAGAGAAAGATGATAGAAACAAAATTATATTATGATGATTCTCAGTACTAAAGAAAAACAAATATACATAAAACTTACTAAAACTCTATTAACATGAACAGTTACATTATGAGGTACGGTTAGATTATAAAGTGGTTTTGTGTGAATTAATACTTTAAAAAGTAAAATTGAAAATGAATGCATGGAGCTTGTATTGTAACCAAGTAACCAGTGACGTTGGTGAGGGAGCTTTTGCCTTTTATAAATAGATAGAAGAGGAGCAAGAGATACTTGCAGTTTGTTGTTGGTTGGGTTGGGTCTGCTCATTTTGCTTTGGGCAGTTCAGTATGACTTTTTCCCTCTTTTCTTCTGTCCTTTTCCTTCTTTCTGCCTTTTCCACCCTTTCTCACTCCCTCACTCCCCTTTCCCACCACCACCCTAACTCTGCCATACACAACTACAGAGATGCTCTCACAAAATCCATCATCTTCTTTGAGGGCCAGAGGTCAGGGAAGCTCCCTTCTAACCAGAGGATGTCTTGGAGGAGGGACTCTGCTCTATCTGATGGCTCTGCCATGAATGTATGATACTGTTAACACCAGAGTCTTACCCTTGATCTAAGTCCCCATTTTTTTTGTTATTTGGCTTGTGTACTTTGCTTATTTCGGCTCCAATGTACAATGCAGGTTGATTTGGTTGGAGGGTACTACGATGCTGGGGACAATGTCAAGTTTGGTTTTCCCATGGCCTTCACCACCACCATGCTTTCTTGGAGTGTTATTGAGTTTGGTGGGGTGATGAAAGGTGAGTTGCAGAATGCCAGAGAGGCCATTCGTTGGGGCACAGATTATCTTCTTAAAGCTACTGCTCATCCAGACACCATTTATGTCCAGGTTAGTCTTCTCTTCTCTTCCTAATAGTTTCTTTTATCTGTCAACTTTTCTCGTGTTATATTGGTGCGCCAAAATGCTTATGACTACGGAGAAAGCAAGGGAAGTAGGGTTATTGGGTGTGGTTTTTTGCAGGTGGGAGATGCGGAGAAGGACCACGCTTGTTGGGAGAGACCTGAGGACATGGATACCCCAAGAAGTGTTTTTAAAGTAGATAAGAACCACCCTGGTTCAGATGTGGCTGCAGAAACTGCTGCGGCCCTTGCAGCTGCTTCTCTGGCTTTCAAGAAAACTGACCCAGCCTATTCCAAGACTTTGGTTAGGAGGGCTATTCGTGTATGTGATTTATTTGACATGAAAACCACGTTTTGATTGTAAAGGAGTTATCTCAAGTAATCTTGAAAATGTGATGTTGTACCTGTTTATGAATATAGGTTTTCCAGTTTGCTGATAAATATAGAGGATCCTACAGCAATGGGTTGAAGTCCGTTGTGTGCCCTTTCTATTGCTCCTACTCGGGTTATCAGGTAATGTTGTAATATTTAATGAGAAGCAGAGTTGTACTGCATTTTTGTGGAGAGCAAGAACAGGTCATGAATGATGATGCCTTTGAAAATATGTTAGGATGAGCTGTTGTGGGGAGCTGCTTGGCTTCACAAGGCTACTAAGAACCCAATGTACCTAAACTACATTAAACTCAATGGACAAACCCTTGGGGCTGCAGATTCTGACAATATCTTTGGATGGGATAACAAGCATGTTGGAGCAAGGATACTGCTTTCCAAGGTCCAAAACCATCCCTTTTCTTTTACAGGGCTGGTAACATCAACAATAATGGTTTCCAACTCATGTTTGTGTTCTTGGTTTCAGGAATTTCTTGTTCGGAAGGTGCAATCCCTACATGATTACAAGGGGCATGCAGACAATTTTATCTGTTCTGTTATCCCTGGTTCCTCCTCTTCCCGATTCACCCCAGGTAAGTTGCTTTTGATTTCCTTTTTCTTACGCAACTATGTGTTAGCGTGTAAAAAGGTGATGTTTTGTTAACACAGGTGGACTTCTGTTCAAGATGGGTGATAGCAATATGCAGTATGTGACTTCCACCTCGTTCATACTCTTAACTTATGCTAAATATTTGACCAAAGCCCATGTGGTTGTGAACTGCGGTGGAACCACAGTGACTCCAAAGAGACTACGAGCTATAGCCAAAAAACAGGTACAGAAAGACCAGACCCATGAGTAGAGGGTGCTAAAATATTCTGTTTGATCTTGATTTGTTGTTATTTTCAAGGTGGATTACTTGTTAGGAGAGAACCCCTTGAAGATGTCCTACATGGTGGGGTATGGACCACGGTATCCGCGAAGGATACACCACAGGGGCTCATCGCTGCCGTCCATTGGTGTTCACCCTGGCAAGATCCAATGCTCAGCAGGGTTCAGTGTGATGAATTCAGAATCACCCAATCCCAACATTCTAGTGGGTGCCGTTGTTGGAGGACCGGATCTGAATGATGGGTTCCCTGATGAACGGTCAGATTACGAGCAATCAGAACCTGCTACTTATATCAACGCACCTCTTGTGGGATCACTTGCTTATCTCGCACACTCCTTTGGCCAACTCTAGGAAACACTGTCTCCAACTTCTGTGTGCACCTTTTCTTTTAATCAAAATGTTAACCAGTTTAAGTGTTAATTCCACCTCGTTGCTGTTGATTTTAATGGAAGATGGTTTATGTTTACACGCTTGGTTCCTTGTGAACATTGAATAACTCAAAAAGTATAAAATAATTTGAGGGTGGGAATGTGAGAATGTACAGTGATGATGGTTTGTTGGGTTCCCTAACAGAGGGCCTAATCCTTGAAAGTTGGAAGTAATGAATAGTTAATAAACAGTGAAAGAGTAGCAGAGGATATAAATATAATAATGAATGGGATATAAATATAAATATAAGTGTGCTAAGATGATCCAGTAATAATATTTATTTGAATATTCTACTGGGTTGCACATAACGAGCTTTGACCGTTGAAAAGCATATAGAGAAATGTGGATGAAGATTGACATGTGAAGTGTAAGAAGTAGCAGGTAATGAGTGGTGCGAGGTGAAGGGATCATACCTAAGATGGAAAGACATTCCTCCACCCTCACTCACATAAATGTTCAACATACACATTATTTCTTCCCTGTAACTTTTTGAAGAATAAGAACATATATAGGTTTTGTTTTCTTCTTATTTATTATTTTAAAAGTACTTATACTAGAGTTCTTAAAACAAATTCTAACTTCATTGCACCAATGTATTTTTAACAAGAGTATTCTTAAAAGCTTTTTCTCCAATGAAATTATTTTAAAAATATATATCTCCTATCTCTTTCTATCTACAATTTTTAGTTTATTTAATTATAACTTAATTTTAAGATTCTGAAAATATTTTTATGAAATAATGTTATAGAATTTCTTTTTGTAAAGAAATCAAACAACAGTAGTTTATGATTCCTTCTTCTATGATCTTAGTTCATGGTAAAAGTGTTTTTTTCAAACTTCAAAATTCAAGGCTATTTAGCATGTAGTCTTACACCCAACAGTGAATCGATCTCATCACAAGTTCTAAGATATACTCAATTTTTTATTCTTACTCATCAGTGAGGATCACAATCCAAGTCTAGATCATTGCCAACTACTAATCAAACGAAAACAGGAGACATTCAAACTCAACAACCAGTGCTCACCAGCTCTCATATAGTCCAACTTAACATAGATAAGTATCCATGAAACTCCTCTATGTCGCATCACATCACAAGATTTGAGAGCACGAGAAGTAAAGTTTTATTTGTATAGATTCTTATTATGTCTGCTGTCATGCCTCGGTAAAAGTATCTAGTTAACTTGCATCATCCTTTGCTAGCGGGACAGATTTTGCCTGCAAAAAAGGTAGTAGAGCACAAAATTAATGCTATAAATAAGAAGCCAAAGGGCAAACCTCTTCATAAGAACTAAGAATGCATGTAAGAAAAATGCCACACACAATTATTGACTGCAATTGAGTGAAAAGTTACAATATTTTGTTATAATTTTGCAGTGTTCAATAAATTCGAGCTAACAATAGATAGTATATCTGTGAAAAATAGAAAAAATTAACTATAAGACTACTATATGTTAACTCAGTTGTAATTTGAAAATTTTGATTTAGTCATGAAAAGATAGTTGGGACTATAAACGTGTGGTGGGGCAGAACCATGAAGTAATGCTAGCACTGTTCAAGATGATAAAGCTCGTAATCCTGCATGAACAAATGTCATGTGACTCACCAAATCGCGGAACTTGAGGATGTAGAACATCTCAATATATCGTCGAGTTTCACGCCTCTCTAATTTGGAAACGTATTTCCAGAAACTGTAAACTCCCGCCAAAGTCATGAGCCTTTCAGAATAAATCTTCCAAGTGTACCTGTTCATATTAGCTGAGCTTAGCATTTGTCACAAGAAAGGCAACAAAGTTTTAGCTTTGATTACCTACCTTTCATAAATTCTTTGAAGACCAGCTTCAGATATTTTCTTCCAATGGCTTGGGTCCTTCTTGCATTTCTGGAAGAATTCAACCAATAGCTCTGAAGCTTGTTCAGGGTGATAAGGATCAATGTGAAATCCTGATATACCATGCTCAATGATCTCAGCAGGACCACCATTGGAAGTAGCAAATGTGGGGAGTCCACAGGTCATGGCCTCCACAACTGTAAGCCCAAAAGCTTCATAGAAAGCAGGCTGAAAAAATGGAGTAGTTACAAAGAAAACCTGAGCGATTAAATCAAATAGGAAAGAGATATGAGTATAATAATTATAATATTAATACCTGAACGAAAGCACCTTGTGTGTCTGCTATGTAGCGATACAGCTCCCCGTTACGTGCCCTATTTGTCTGGGCAGCAATCCAACGAAAATCACCATTTAATTTGTACTCTTTCATGAGGCCATGCATCTTCTCAATTTCTGCAATTTCTTCTCTGTCGCTGGACTTCTTTACATCAATGTAACCAGCTACTATAACAAGGTTGACCAGTTCCCTCAATTTGCTGTTCTTAGCAAAGCATTCAACCAATCCTGTTATGTTCTTCACTCTGTCTAGCCTTGCCATGGAGAAAATTATGGGCTTTGACTTGTCATTCAGTGATCCACTGTCACATAGAGACAGTGATAAACGCATTAGCTTTGGCATGCGCATAACGCCAAAACACATCTTAACAGTTCTTACAAACAGCTTGAAGTATTATATCCCTTGTTCGGAATAAGTGTGTGGTGGTCTGAGTGGGTTTTCAAACATGGGATCAGTACTGAAGGACAAGTTATGACTTGAAAGTGGAAGCTGATGGACAATACTTAAGTTTATGCATGATGCATAACAGACAACTAAGTCAACTTTCATTTATATTGATCCTTTAGAGCATGGATGGTAAAGGAAGAACTATTAAATTAATCATAAGATCAACTACACATGGAGATACGGATTAAAGTAAAAGTTTTGCATCTGAAATAGACTCACGTGTATTCATCACTCTGTGCTGTATCATACAATAGCTGTTCAATTGAACCATGTAGGGATGTAAGCCTCTTCTGCTTTTCAGAGTAGGGGAAATACATTGACATATCTGCTCCAGGAGAAACAATATTGAACTTGGGATCAAAAACATCAATGCCATGGACAACCCTATACAACCCAGGAAGAGTAAAACCAGTGTGGCTCTCATACTGTCCAACGGTATTTTTCCTGAAATATAAGGTGAAAGAAAAAGAAAATGAAATGAGTAGCATTCGCATACCGAAAACCAAAACATACATAAAGGTTACTATGAAAAAACTTAAATATAGGTTAGCATCAAGCATGGATATCTGAGATGTCTAGAGAGATGCTTAAGCAAAATAAATGTAGGTTAGCACCAAGCATGGATATCTGAGATGCTCAGAGAGATGCTCAAGCAAAATAGTTAACTAGCCTACGTGCCTATCATAGAGGTTTCCAAGACAAAAGAAGTGACTAGGTGTATGATATAACTGAGTGCAATTTTGTAAGCCATAACTAATTATGTTATACCAAAACAAAGAATCAATTTCATGGTACAATCATAGGTAATGAGCCATGAGTAAACTCACACAAGAGATTATGACAGTAACTCCAACAGAAAATCTCATGACAATGGGTTTATATCAGTATTTTTCCTTATCTGTTGTTAATCTTGCTCATTTTGACCAAGTGTGTGAGACTCTAAACTCACTTGGATTCCTAGCATAATTGATAACATTAATAAGACATGTGACAAAGGGGATAAAGGTGTAGAGCGATATCAAGAATTATGATTCTAACACCAGTAAGGTAAACATATACAGTGAAAAATATTCTTACGTTCCTGCAATCTCTTGGTAAGTACTGGTGATGATAAAATCAGCATTATTCATGGCTATTAGATCAGCAGTGAACTGGCATGAAAAGTGATATTTATCATCAAATTTCTTCCAATATAAATCTGAATCCGGATATTTTGTCTTCTCAAGTGCATGCGCGATGGTGCACTACACATGTGAACATTCAAAATCAATTTAAGGTGGATTGTCAGCAGTAGATAACACGAGATTTCACATTTAGAAAGGCAAAGTAAGTTAAGAAAGAAGAGGGACAAGAACCTGTGTAACTCCCATCTTATAAGCCAGTAAAGACGCAACAAGATTCCCATCACTGTAGTTTCCAATGATGAAGTCAGGATAACCTTGTAACTCAGCAGCAATTTCACTGGCAACATCCTGTTGACATACTCAACCATCAATATTAAATGAAAATGATAGCACAAGCAGTAAACGTTCTGAGTTACTCGACTCTTTAACAAATCTAAATTAAGCTAAGAAATTGTTTAAATTTTAATAATGATTCATGGTCAAGTGAACAATTCAAGCTATATATGTTTTTGGTCTTTTACCTCTGCATAAGTCTCTAGATAAGGCCACACATCAAACCTTGAAATCCATTTACGGAGAGTTCCTGACTCTGATCTGAATGGAACTCGCAAAATATGAGTGTGGTCAGTACCACTGACTCTTTCTAGTCGTTGATTGCAAGTTGTCCCCTTTGCATCAGGTATTAGCCTGGTAACCTTCAGAACAGCCGAGAATTTAACTTGATTTGAACTCAAAAAACAATCAAATACAATAGCAAGATCGAAAGAGTTACACGTACAATTAGAATTCTAGGAGTGAAATCTAGTCCTTGTTTCTTAATCCGAAGGAGCATCTCATTCTCAAGGGCACGCACTTGATCTAGTATATAAACAACCTGCATAGAAAACCTTTCATGTAAGATAAAAGGATGGAAACAACTAAGGGAAACGAAAAGATGGGGCATTGAAACAACATATGCGTATCCTGCTCAACTATTCTTTTCAGTATATGGCAAATATGATACCTGCCCACCAGTGTCTGGCAAACCCAAGACATTGGCTTGTCCGAAGAAGCCATGAGGAGATAATATAACAACATTGAATACCATTGGCACTCTGCCAAGAAAAGTCTCTAGTGTAGAAGGATCAGGAGCCTGAAGAATATCCAGTAGCAGATGCATCGTTTCCAATACCCTTTGAGCAGTATCACCCCAACCTCTCTCAAAACCCATTCCTTGTAACCTACATTCAGAACGGATCATAGGGGGCAAAAAACTAAATTGTCCTACAAAATTCTCACAGCACTCTATTGCAAAGTCAATACACGTAAACCCGTTATCACATATCCCTTACACATATTCAAACTCTGAATAGGGTGTATCACGTGGAATCTTAGAAAGATAATCCTCAGTCTTGGCCAGAGCAGCCTGAAGTTTGGAAATGTTATGTATTCTATCATTTAACATCAGAGCCTGCAACATGGACAACAAGGGAGAGAAAATGTTCACAATTATTGATTCCTCCTACTAAAACAAAAAATATAACTAAGACATTGAGTACTCATAAGCCAGTTTAAGAGGATATATATCATCAAGAGAGAAGTCCATAAGTTTCATTTTGAAACTATAGCTGCTGTCATGTAACATAACCATATTATTGAAGTTCATAACATAACAGAACATACTTACGTGGCCCTTATATTTGTGAGCTCGGAGGAAATCAAGCAAGGGTTCCAAGGAATCTTTGTTGCGGAACATATTTGATGAAAGGTGGCGATTGAGAAATTGGACACCATTGCCAATAGATGATGAACGGGATGGACGAGGAAATGAGGCATTAAATGGCTCAAAATCAAGTTCCAGTACAAAATTGTCATTACTCCTAATGCAAAATAAACAGAAACAGTCACCAATTTCAGAAACAGTCCAGGGTCAGAGTTTATTTCTTCAATGAAAGCTAAGCAGTATTTCTTACTTCCCATCCACGAGTTCTTCCTTAAAGCTGAGATATTCAGAAACGCTTAATTGCTCCACGCTGAGTTCAGAGACATTAACACGGACATATTCCCAAACACCAGGTCTTGGACGAACTCCTATTGCCACAAAAGGAGGCAAAACTATGGCTTCCTGTCACAAAAATAATGCTACACATTTTAATTACATATCTTAAATCTTCCAATGTGATTGCGAAGTAACTTTCCCGAATATCACAGTTTCAATCGTTGACAGTACCAACAACAGTACTGGGTAGCTGACAATGACAATAAATTTTCGTAGCCATTGTCAATCACACACGTCAATTGCATGCACACTTGAAATTCCAATTTAATGCTTTGTTTTGAATATAAAATATATATTTGTATTTATTAAGCCCTTATCGCTAGGATATAAATCAAGGTCCCAAATACTTTGTATTTATTTCAGTTATTTAAAATAATAATTGATCTTTGCAGGAACTGAAAAGAAATTCCTAAAGATTATCACATAAGCTATAGAATAAGGCTAAAGTTGGGTGGAATCTTTCATCACACAAGTACCAAACTCTTCAATTATTTTTTAAAAGAATATTTATTATCAGGCCACTTAAATCTCATTAATTAAACTGGTTAAACTTCCTTTAGTGGGACCTGTATGAAATTTTATGAAATCTTAAAAAATACTGAAAAAATCACAACATTTTTAAGATAGTATTTGATCTAAACCCAAAATCACCTGTGCAGCCCTGACAATCTCACCGAATGGGCCATTTTTAAGGTCCAACTTTGCTTGCTCGTCACCAGGGATGTTGTCAAGTTCATCAATTAAGTTATGAGGTTGCAAAATCCCTTTCCCCTGAGCCACATACCTTAAAAAACAACAACATGCAAATACAAGCACACATAGAAATGAGACATACTAAGAAAGGTGCATCAAAGACATAAAAAAAACATGTGTGGGTTGATAAACTAAGAACCTGGAGAGGAGAGAAATGAGTTCGTTACGATGAGCTGAGAGAGTGTCTTGAACTCGGTCTCTGATACTGGGAAGCCGACCAAGTGTTGGTTTTGATGGTTGCTTAGCCATGTGCGAACACTGTTGTTATGTATATATATTCGTTAAGTTGCTCTACTTAACTGCAAACTGATTCAGATTGAATTTTTTGGAGTTTCAAATTGCAAGTGGAAAAACATGGGAGTTAAAGAAGAAAATTGTTATCGATCATTAGAGCTGAGTTCATTTATATAGCGAAGAGAAAAGGAAGGAGAAAGGGTACACGTGTCAATCATTCACTCTTTTCCTCAATGATGTTGTTGAATGAGTACATTTTTATATTTATATCTTTATATATTGCTTAAATAATCTTAGTATTTTGTACCATTGTATGAGTAACAACACTTCTTTTAGTTTTTATTTCAAAGAGATGATAAGTCAAATTAAAGTTAATTACCTAACAAATCGTCCAACTATCTTTTTAAGTTAATAATTACTATAAATTTAAAACTCAAATTAAGAGTTTTAATAATATAAGAGAAATTATTTTATACTTTAATGTACAGGTTTTTTAAGAAATAAATATTAAAACCTATGCATAGGTGTTTTAGAGTGTTTGTCAGTTTTTTAATTGATTTTAAAAAAAAATTGAAATCTCATCATGTTCTTTTTATTATAAAAAATGATCGAATAAAAAATTTAAATCTAATTTATACTCATGTTTATATAAATTATTTTAAGCCAATTTCAATATACTTGTTTCAATTCAAATCTATATTTTTAAATTTAAAATTCAATATAATTAGTTAGATTTGGAGTGAGTATTTTAGTAAGATTTAAACAAAATATCTTAAAAATGAATTAGTTAAGACAATTTAGTAAATATGTAAAATTCCTCTTTAATTACACTTGAGGTGTCTTTGGTTCAGTTTCAGTTGAGAAATTATCCAGTCTATCTCTATTAAATTATCATTTATCGTTATATTAAATATTTATAAATTGAATTGTCACTCATCGTTATTTTAAAGATAAATCTTGTTCCTCTCATCAATTATAATATATTTTCAAAAAAAAAATGAAAAAATTTCAACAGACATAAATTATAATATTAAAAATCGAAAAAAAATGTAGAATATACTAGGTGTTCATATTTTAACAAATCCGAAAAATAAGAAAAAATTTATAAACAAAGAATTAAATAATAAAAAAATAATGCATGAAAAAAGGTTTCAATTAGAATAATCAGACATTGATCTTCTAGTTGAACCATCCTACTATTAACAGTGGTATATAATCCCTTATTCTCTTAAAATTACAATTTAATCTTGAAAAGTAGTTTAATTATTTAATAAAAATTAATAACTAAATTAATTCAAATAAAAATTAATTTAAATTTATAATATATAATAATCTCAATTTTTAATGACAAATTTATTCAAATAAAATGAATGTGACTTTAATATAATTTAAATGCAAATTAACTTGTTCCGAATAAATAGATATTTAGGTTTCAAATCCAATCTATTTTATTGGATATATAGTTATCCATCCCTAATCAGCAGAAAAATGTTTTTTTCTTTTACGATTCGAACAAAATTATAATCCTAAAAAAATATACACTTAAACATATATAACAGAAATTATTTTTTTACATGATTGAGTACAACGGTGTTTAATTTTGAGTTTAACTACTGACTAAAGCGTCAGAAATAAGCTAAATACATGAGTTCACTTTTGCTTTAACTTGTAATTTTAATTTTTGATGAAAAATTATGTCTAAAAATATAAACACGCGTATAAAAAATTATAAATTTGCAAAAAGGATATTTTTCAAAAAGTGTATTGGTAATTGAAATTTTATACTTTCTATAAAACAAATTTCTCAAAATATTTTGTATAATTAAGGTGGTTCGTGTTAATGTCATAAGAAAACGAAAATTCTCTTGGAACGGAGACAGATACGCTTATTAGGTCATCAACCTACCCCAATAGACATTCATGAATCTATCTATTGTTCTTTAATACACATCTTTTGTGTTAGCATCATGAATAATCCAATAAACAGTTTCAAACGTAAAAAAGAAAAAAGGGTCACCAACACATCTTATCCTAAACTTTTATAAAATAATAAAACCTTGTGCTTGTGCCTTTAATGCACTCATTGATGATTGCCAAAGGAATCCATTGATTTGGTAGTGGCTCGCACCAAAAAACTCACTGGGTTTCACCTTCTTTATCCCATTATTATATTGAACTCAATACTGTTACTATTTACTGTGACGTGCTTCTTTCTTATATGTTTTTGGAGATTTTACGCCATTAAAAATAAGTCAGTTTATAATGATAAATTTTATTCGAGGATTTAATTTTATAAGGTTAAGTATTAAGAAATAATTTTAAAATTAATTGAATTTTATAAAGTTTTTAACACTATAAAAAATCATCAAATTATAATTAATTCTAGAAATCAAAATAATTAACTACTATTAAACTAAATTAGGTATTATTTTAAAAATTAAAATATTATTAGTATTTAAAGTAATTTTTATTATTAATAAAAAATTATAAAATAATTAGTATATAATAATTAACTATATTTTATCTATTAATATTTTAGATTTTAAATTAGTTTCTGAACAATTAATTGAGATCAATTTAGAATCTAAAATATTAGTTGCTAAAATCTTTATAGTTAATTTAAATACTAATTTAAATACTAATTTATAAATTATTTGTTTTATTAATAATAAAAATCACTTTAAATTTAAATAATTTTTTAGTTTTTAAAATGATATATAATTTAGTTAATATATTGACTAATTATTATTTTTATTTAATTTTAATTGTTATTTAATTAATTTTTTATAATATAAAGTGATATTTATATTTATTTATATTGTAAATTGTCATTTTTAGTTGATGTGAATTTTTAACATTAAATTAAATAAAAAAGTTAAATTTATTATACTATCTATTATTGAATTTTTTACACCTTACGAGTTTTGATAAGTTGAAATTCACTTTTGAAGAGTATATGCAGCATGATCTTGTGGTAGTTTCTGGGATATGCATCATGATCTTATGCATTCAGTATCTGCCCATGGTTCTATCACCTTCGGTATTCTGTGTGCCATAATTGAACGACCTACTTCTGTTTTTTTAATAAACAACACACTTATATGCTCTGGGATTTGACTAGCGAACATTTTTTATTTTAACTTGGACCTTTTTTTCTAAAGGAACTTAACTATTTTATTTGGACAAACATTTTAAATCAATACGTGGCTGAGACAAAATTTGGATTGTATTTTTTATGATATCTTATATAAAAAAAATGATGAATCGCTTTGAAAATTTCATTTCAACCTTCCATGATAACATTTCTTGCTCAAACTTTAATTATGTTAATTCTCAATGCATTGTTTGTCAATGAAGTTGTTTAGGTTATTTTTAGGAGTTTTTTTTGTTTTTTTCTGTATAAGTTTAATTTAGTTTCCTGTATTTTTTATATTATTTTTTATATGATGACGCGTAATATTTAACATAATTTTTAAAAACCAATATAAATTGTTTTGGTCAGTGTATTGTTATTTGAAGTAATTAAATTACATTCTCTTACCTTAAAAACATGATCTTCTTTTAAAATATGCATGCAGTCTCATCATCTTCTTTAAACGATCCACTTTTCTATAATTTTTATTATACACATAATATATTTTTTTGTTGTATTTTAGAAAAATAATGTTAGGGATCCAGTGATTCTACCTTGTTGATTTTCATGGGTGAAAAACTTCTTAAACTGTCATACTGTTTCCGTTTTGTCTATTAGGCACGAAGCTTCATTGATAGGGTTGGGAAATAAAACCATTACTCTCTTCATTCACTTTCTATCAACATCTTACAAACATTACTACAAAAGACACATAGACCTAATTTCTCATGTTTTTACTCCTACCTTCATTGGTTACTCAACAATACCACATCCCAATGACTTTTTATAGAGAATAAGTTGAAAATAACAATTTATTATAACCAATTTTATAACTTCTTTCTCTTAGTTGTACTTCCATATTCTCGTTCTTTTACTCCTCTTTGTTATTTTTGGATTTGAATGATACATGCAAAAGGTATTTTGATCCTCAAGTCAGACTTTAACATTGACACTCAGTGTTTAACATTAAATGATTGTTTACCTTATCCATTATGATATATGCTAATTTATATAATTATTATAGGTTCATTATCATTAATAAACCTAATTAAAAGAGATTAACAAATATTTATTCGTTAATCATTCTGTTATTGGTTATGTGAGTCACTATCGATTGGATACAAATCCTATCGGTACAATAATTTTAATAAATGACTGACAAAATAAATGATGCATTAATTTTCTACATATCATTAAATATTAATAAAATAATAATACTTTATTACGAGAGATATAATTGTGATATTTTTGTGAGTTAAAATTAGAATTAACATAATAAATATCAACATATCATATATCTCAATTGACCTCGAGTAAAATTTATAGTAGTTTATGCTTAAATTTTTTATAATAAAAAACAAATAATTTCTATTTATACTTTATTTATTTTTTTCACTCCAATTCATTTCATCTAAATATTTTTTTTACTCTAATTCTCTTCTCCCTCTTTTTTTCATTTCCCTTCTTTATTTTTTTTATCATCAGACAAAATATAAAAGAAACAAAAGAATCCCTTCACATGTAATTATTCTTGGTCACATGTGTTACAAAGCTTATCCCTTTTTTAAACATGTGGCTTTCTTTATGAAGCCTTTCTTCCTCTTCTTTTCCTACAATGGTATATGGTTTCTGACCAAATTGAGCAAGTCAATGTTTAAGGAAGGCATATGTAACTATGGAGAACATATTACATCGGAATCTATAATATTGATGTGATATATTTTCTTAAATTTTATATTTTATATCGATTTTTATAATTAATACAATATGCCATCACATATTATATCATTAAGATCTATATTAATAATAAAATTAGGTACAAAATTAGGTATAATATGTCTTTAATGGATGTAATATATATTATTTGGTCTTTTACCTGAAAAATAATAAAGTGAAGTCATATTTGCCTACACCAAGATCATATCATGCACCAGACACGACAGCACACTAATCAACACCAAACCCTGTAAATTATCTCCAAAAAAAGGACGTGTGTCTTTTTCACAGTAAAAAGTTTTCTTCAAACAGTTCCTGAGTTTTCCAGATGGGACCACCTTCATCTGTTCTATCTCAGACTAACCACAGATTTATGAACGTGTGTTTTCTTAATTTAATATTCTGGCCACGTAGCAGAATAAACTGTCACCATCAATATTAGTATTATAGTGTGAATTTTTCATTTTATACTAACTTAAATAATGTTATCTTAAAACACTTTATTGAAGAAGTTTCTTTTTCCATTTTATGTGCAAGTATATAATAAGTCATTTTGTATGAAATACTAAAAGAAAAAAAATTATAAAATAAAAAATAATTTTAAAAAATAAAAATAATTAGTTTTTATATGAATTAAATTAAAAGTTATTTTAAAGATTAAAAAATATTAATTTTTAAATTAATTTCTATTATTAAATTAATATTTAATTAATTACTAATATTTTAATTATTAATTATTTAGATTCGATGGAAAAATTGGTAGTTAAATAGATAATAATTTAAAAATTATTTATAAATAATAAAAACAAATTTTAAAATCAATAAATTTTAAAATATATTTAATTTAATTATTAGTAATTAATTATTTTTTATTTTTAAAATTATTTTTTATTTTATAATTTTCTTCTAGAAAAATTTACATAGCAGTGGTATCATTAAAATGGAGATGGTGTATTGTTTCAGTAACACATGAACATATGTAATTTTCATATCAACCTTGTCTGTCTAAGTTAATTGAGTTGACAGGTAGCAGAAGTGGAATGATGGATACCAAATTGAAAATATATGGTTCATTATTTAAAGATGAAGATATATTCGAGTGAATCAATTTTATGTTTGTATCAAATATGGTATAATTAGTTTTTTTCTTTAATTCTAATTATATATTTTAGTTTAATTCTAATTTATATATTTTTGTTGCAATAATTATGCCTATAATTTTTTTTAACATTACGCTGCATAACGAGAAAACACAAAAACTATTTACAATTTGTTTACTAAAAATTAATATTTTATTAATATATGTTTTTATATTATAATTAAATAATAAATAAAATAATTTAAACTTTGTGAAAATATTTTAATTTCTTATTTTAAATATAATTTTTATTCATATTTTTTAACTTAAAATTATTTAATTTTTATCTATATTTCTAAAATTATTTTTTATATTAATTTTTTGGTATTAACACTCGTACTGGTAAAGTTTTACGTCCTTTTCCTGTTAGATGGAGTTTCCTTCACCAGGCTGTGTTAAAATTAACACTGATGAAGCTGCTAGGGGTATCCTGGTCTTGCTACTTGCAGAGGTATTTTTCGTGAGAGTATGGGGGAATTTATTGGAGCTTTTTCTGCATTTCTTGAAGTTCAGACTGCTCTGGTTGCAGAGTTTTATGGAGTTATACATGCTATGGAGGAAGCTCAAAAGATGGGGCTTACTAATGTCTGGTTGGAATGTGATTCTGCTTAGGTTTGTGCTGCGTTTCCTACTAGGACAATTGTTCCTTTGATGCTTCGTAATCGATGCTTGTCTTAATTACTGTGGGAAAATTAGGTTTACGGTTACTCATATTTTTTGTGAAAGAAATGCGTGTGTAGATAAATTGGCTAATTTAGGATTTTTTCATAAAGAGCCTTTTCTTTGGTATAATAGGCTTCCACCTTGTCTATTCTTGGAATTCTTTATGAATAGGTATAATCGTTTTTGTTAACATGGGTTTTGGTTTAGTCTCCCCGTATTTTTGTATTTTCTTTCTTTTTTCTTTTGTTCAGATAATACTTTTTCATGTGATGGTAAATGATTGTTGTAACTTGAGGTGTCAGCATAGCTGAGATCTTAAGTTGCATAATGATACCTAACATGAAAGTTTTTATTTAGAAAAAAAAAAAAAAACATCCTTAGTCTCTTTTTTCACTTTCTCTTTTCCCTTTCACCCTATTTCCAAATCAAACAAAATTTAGTATAATATATTTAGTTTAATATATATATATATATATATAATTAAAATAAATCAAATGGCTTTGTGTTGACATGCACCAACTTTCTTCTTCTTACCACAGACAAAATTATCTCTTTCCACTGCTTACCTGGAGCATCCAAAACATGTATTTGGCTGTTCTCCTTTCATTATAAATTCAACTTCATTTGTTAAAAAATATATTAAACTTAAGTTTGACTTATTTATAATTTAATTAATTTTGATTTTATAAAAAAATACTTTTCAATTTAATCACTATAACATTTTAGAATTATTTTAACACTAATTTGCTAAAAAAATATACATAAACACAAAAAGTATATATATGCTTTTAGAACCATGGTTGTGATATATTTATACATTGTAGTATATACCATATAACTCTTATTAGTTATCTTTTATAAGTTTAACAAATCTCCTAAATATATGTATAATATTGTATGAAAAATAAAATATTCACACCAAAAAACTCGATGTTATTATTTATCATCTCCTTTTAATAATATTTTATTTTAGTTTTAATAATTTTTATAACTTTTCTTTTATTCATATGTATCGATACTTTGTTATTGCAAATTTATATATATTAATCAAGTTAAATATATTAGACTTTTTTTACACACGTTATAAAAAAAAATTAACCATAATTATTTACCAGATATTAATATAACTACAATAATATATTTAATTAACACAAGTTTTTTAAATATTGATTATTAAAGGATATGAATACAAAAGTTAAAGAAAAATGTTAATATTAATTGTGTCTTTTCTAATTTTAAATTGTTTTTATAGAGGTGTATATTGAATGTACATAAATGGTTATCACATAGTTTCTCTTATTCATATTAACAACTACTCTAGGAGGAATATTTTTATGCGGTGTTAACGATTTAATAACTATCTTTGTAGCTCTAGAATGTTTCAGTTTATGTTCTTATCTACTATCTGGATATACCAAGAAAGATATACGGTCTAATGAGGCTACTACGAAATATTTACTCATGGGTGGGGCAAGCTCTTCTATTCTGGTTCATGGTTTCTCTTGGCTGTATGGTTCATCCGGAGGAGAGATCGAGCTTCAAGAAATAGTAAATGGTCTTATCAATACACAAATGTATAACTCCC
>Ga0123342_1002915_pt1 | contig 28071 bp, 20 predicted proteins | sample Turbeawhitnodule_FD_89960 | JGI IMG/M metagenome (GOLD analysis project Ga0123342, IMG submission 89960) | Root nodule microbial communities of legume samples collected from Mexico - Turtle bean Mexico white nodule | ecosystem: Host-associated > Plants > Roots > Nodule | place: Mexico: Nepantla... | reverse complement strand
TACTTGTCTTAATTTTTGTGGGACAATCAGGTTTAGGGTAACTCATATTTTTCGTGAAGGGAATGCGTGTGCTGATAAGTTGGCTAATTTAGGATTTATTCATAGAGAATTTTTTCATTGGTACAATAGACTCACAGCTAGTCTGTTCTTAGAATTCTTTATAAATAAGTATAATCTACCTATGTATCGTTTGTGTTAACATATGAGTTTTGGTTTAGTCCCCCCATATTTTTGTATTTTCTTTCTTTTTATTTTTTTAATAATATTTTTTTTTCATGTGATGACAGATGATTGTTGTTACTTGAGGTGTCAGCTTAGCCGAGATGTCAAGTTGCATAGTGATGCCTAACTCGAAAACTTTATAAAAAAAATAAATAAATAATAATAAAAAAAATAATACTTACTATTAAATTAATATTAAAATAATTAATTTTTTACTTTTCACACTTTATGTTACTAAATATAGTTTTGATATTATGGGCTTATTTGTTGGACTTTGTTACAATGTTAATTGTTTTATTAGTTTTTTTATATTATTCTAACTTTTATTTATCTTTTAATTTGCTAACGCCTGACCTAATCAGCACAAACGGCAGCAAAGATTTTTTCATGATTGTTAAATTCTAGCTTCGCTTTTCCCTTCTTCACCGTTCTTTGCCCAAAACCATAAAGGATTGCAAAGGAAATGAGAACCAAGAAGAAAAAGAGAAACCAATTAAGCACGTTACGCTCTGTGCATCTACCATTTGACCACGGAAACCAACTCCAAAACCAAAACAAGGTTAAGAAAAGTGGAATCGTCCACGTCTCTGCTACAGCGACGTAGATATTTGCCTTAACAACACCAATCTCTGGTGTTTTCGGTTTCATTCTTGCGTTGGCGTTTTATTAAGGCGGCGCGTGAAGCAGGGGCAAAGCAGTCAGTGGGAGTAAAAATGTGAATGGTGAGTGGTGATGTGGTGGGACCCGGAGGCAGCCGGGTACGTGTAACGTTTCCGGACACAACGTGGAAAGAATGGACGCGTGAGATTAGATGAAGGCACGGAAGGTGAGATGAAAAAAATGATCGGGTAGGAGAGGGTACACGAAGTGTTATGATAGATATTTAGCTTGAATTATAGATTATAGATAGATGGATAGATAGAGATAGGTTTAGCCAGAGCGCCTATTCCTCACCACAATTTTATTCCTTCCTCTTCTTCGCTCACTATATATTCAACAATCTCTCTCTTTTCTCTTTCCAGCTACTTTAGGTCTCTCTCTCTCTTCTTTCTTTCTGTTGATATAATCCATCTTTTATCTTCGTTTTTCCCCCTTTCTCCTCCAGGTTAAAGATTGTTAGGTTATTTCTCCACTGCTTCCGGTGAGCTCCTTTTTCATCCATCCTTCCGTTCATTCATTCCTTCATCCACTTTTTGTGTGTTAGAAGTTGTTGCTTCCAAACCTGCTTCAATTAGGTTTTAGAATTATCATTCTTTTTGTTCCTATTCTTTAGAGCACCGCGTGTTTGTCCAATTGTTATTGTTTTTGCTCGTGCAACTGCAATTTTTTGTGTTTGTCGATTCATTTATTGAGGTTTTTGTTTTTCTCAATTTTATACGCACATACTTAATGGTTCGCGTTTTTTGTTAATTGTTTTCCGCTATCTTATTACTATCTCTCGTGATGTAGTTGGCTGATTCCCTTTCTTTCTATTTCTTTTGTTTTCCCGTTTTGTTAGTGGATTTTTATAATTGCCTTTTCCGAGCTCAAACTGTGTTGCTATGATTTCTTTGTGGTTCTTTGCTGCTGGTGTTCATTTATTAGCACTGCATTCCACTTCCCACGCTTGTTACCTTTTACGAGTTGAGTTTCTTGAAACTAAAACATCTATTAAAGTGGGTGTCAGCCGTGGTTTCCCTTTTTGTTGGTTGGGTTTTACATAGTAGACTGACAAATTTAGGAAGCGGAATGTGCTGTTTATTTATTTGTTTAAGTCTCGCTACACGGCACTCAACTTATCTCCCACCCCCCAAATAGACCAGGTATTTTGTCTTTTGTTATGGATCAGTTGAAGTAACTCTTGATTCCTTAGACTTATCAATCTTAATGCAGGCATTGTTCAACGTTTACTTGAACTTAATTCCTAAAACGTTGGATTCATTTTGAAATTAATGTGATTCTCGGTGTTTGTTTGGCAAACTATTTAGGAAATATATAGTTCTTGGGAACTTCAAGATTTCTGGATTTTAGGATATTTATCCTTGTCATGTACGTCTTTGTTATTGATCGTGTACTTTTCTGAAAATATCTTTGATGTTCATCACATTATTAATTTTGTCCTAAATACTGATGTTCTTATTTCTTACGGCTGAAACTTGTCTGCGAGCTTATCTGATTGCATTCTCTTACTCTGCCTTGTTTCTTGTTTTCTAAAATGTTTCATAAAACATGCAGCCGGCTATTGAGGAATCATGGCTAGGGTTTTGGCTCAGTCAGTTACTGTCCCTGGTCTAGTGGCTGAGCATAGACATGGTCAGCAAAAGGGATCAGGAAAATTAAAAAGACCGGCCAAAATGATGAGTGCTGTACGTACAAATGGATTAAGAATGTCAGGTTTCACAGGACTTCGTACTTTTAATCCTTTGGATACTATGTTGAGACCTGGAATAGATTTTCGTTCTAAAGTATCCATTGCAACTTCTGCACGCCGAGGAAGAGCTACCAGATGCGTACCCAAAGCCATGTTTGAGCGTTTCACTGAGAAAGCAATTAAAGTAATAATGCTAGCCCAGGAGGAAGCAAGACGTCTTGGTCATAATTTTGTTGGAACAGAGCAGATTCTATTGGGTCTTATTGGTGAAGGCACTGGTATTGCTGCCAAGGTTCTAAAGTCTATGGGGATCAACCTTAAAGATGCTCGTGTGGAAGTAGAGAAGATAATTGGAAGGGGCAGTGGATTTGTGGCTGTTGAGATTCCATTTACTCCTCGTGCAAAGCGTGTTTTGGAACTTTCACTGGAGGAAGCTCGTCAACTTGGTAATCATGTGTTTCACCTTCTTCCTTCATTTTTTGTATTACCTAATATTTATGCATGGTAAAAAATAAATTCTCCCTTCAAAAGACGGTTTTCTTCCTTTTCAGCCATCAGTCAGTCTATGCTTAGTTGTTTTCTCATTGATTTTTTTGTGTAATTATTACTCAAAATAATGTAGAAGAGGTTTGATTATATAGGGTCTGTCATGTATATATATCAAGAAGTCTTCTATGTTTTGACTACATGTAGAAAAGAGTAGAACATATCAACAAAGGATAAAGCTGAGGATTGAAAAAGTGACGACCCTATGATGCAAGCGTTTCTTCTATGATGTCATAAACTTTTGCTTAATACATTGTCTGTATATATGGTCAATTTTACCAAACCTGTTCATTCATAGTGTGTGTACGGCCACTAAATGGTACTCTTTCTTTAAAATGCATTTGGAGTTGAGTTTGAGGCTATCTCTTATCATTTATTATTTTGTTTAACGCTGCTCTGTATTTTTGGATAAAAAATTATACTTAGTTGTAACATTTTGTCTTAGCTTGCTGGAACTATGACCTTAATCCTTGATATTTTCAGGTCACAATTATATTGGATCAGAGCACCTGCTTCTGGGTCTTCTTCGAGAGGGTGAGGGTGTAGCAGCACGTGTTCTGGAAAACCTGGGTGCTGATCCTACTAACATTCGCACACAGGCTAGTATTATGTTTTCATTTACCTTTTCCCAACAACATCTGTTTACATGGGTACATGCTCATTTAATCTTAGACTTTATGCTTATCTTGTAATTTTCACTGGATGGGTACAGGTTATTCGCATGGTGGGTGAGAGCGCCGACAGTGTTACTGCTACTGTTGGTTCAGGAAGTAGTGGCAATAAGATGCCAACTTTGGAGGAGTATGGTACCAATTTGACCAAGCTAGCGGAAGAGGTACTTAGAGGTCATGGTTTTCTTCATGAAGATGGTAGATCTTGCTTTATTGTGAATAAAAGTCTAATTTCTCATCTGCTTCCTAGGGAAAATTGGATCCTGTTGTTGGAAGGCAGCAGCAAATTGAACGTGTGACTCAAATTTTAGGCCGTCGAACTAAAAATAATCCTTGTCTGATTGGAGAACCTGGTGTTGGGAAGACTGCAATTGCTGAAGGTCTTGCTCAGCGGATTGCAAATGGTGATGTACCGGAAACCATAGAGGGAAAAAAGGTTAGTAAAAATTTATGTACATCTGCTGTTATTGAGGTTAGTGTTAAGTTAACTGTAAAGTTTAGGGGCTTCATAATCAATTTTTGGCTATACTATGAACTATTTAAACTGCGAAGGTAATTCTAAAAGTCTATTTTATATACATTTACACATATATATATATATTATATTTATGAATCTTTATTACATATGTGACAAAAAAGGAGTTTTATGGCACCAGGATGGTCAAATCAGTGTATCTAGGGCACACCGTCTCATTTTCAGTGATGATTTCTGATAGTAATTTCATTATCTCATACTAGTATTTCAGGTTAGGATAGGGAACATAAAATTATCAGTTGGCTGTTCGGGTTGTTATGATTGGAAAGTCCTAAATCTTGAACAAATATGAACATGTTTTTTGCTAATAATATTTGGCATACGATAGCCTGATTTGGACATGTTATTTGTTGACTATTAGTATAATGGCAAACAAGTAGGTAATCACTTGTCTATAAGTCATTGTTATTTATCTTTTCAAATCACTGCCATAAAACCTGGAGTGGGTTATCAAGATTAGTGCTGTTTGAAGGGAATACATATGGATTAAGTTTTTATCTTTTGATAACTTTCCATTCTAATATTTAAAAAAAAAAAACTATTCTAAAAGCTGACTCTGTTTGGTGAAGGTACATAAATTATTGCATGTCTAACCCACCCCATCTTCATACTAGATATCAAGCATCTTTTTGTGATATCCCACATACTAATAATGTTCTTTGTTCTGAATGAATTAGGTTATAACCCTTGACATGGGTTTGCTTGTTGCTGGAACTAAATATCGTGGTGAGTTTGAGGAGAGGTTGAAGAAACTGATGGAAGAAATCAAGCAAAGTGATGAGATAATCCTTTTCATCGACGAGGTACACACTTTGATTGGAGCAGGAGCAGCAGAAGGGGCAATTGATGCTGCTAATATACTAAAGCCAGCTCTTGCAAGGGGTGAACTACAGGTAGTACTTTCCCCTGCTGAAATGTTCAAATGAATTTAGTGCTTGCTGACTCTGACGTTGAACTTGATTTAATATGTAAAGAGGGAGAAAACAATTGAGTTTTCGTTGTTTGGATTTTAGTAGGATCACTCAAACATTTGATGATAAATGGAGAAAAGACTTTCTCTGGTCATAAAGTTGTCCTTGGAACTCCACACTATACAAAATTATATGATCTTCTGGTCATTCCATACTTATAAACAATTAAAACCACTGAGATATTTAGCATGTCTGCCATGGGCAACTATCTACTCTCAATTCTATTAGTCAGTAATTGTTGCTAGCTTGTAGTCAGAATTATATGATATGCTGAAGATTATTAATCCAAAATTTCAAGCTTGGAATTTCCTACAGTTTCAATTTGGGTTGATAACATTCTGTTGTAGGCATATTTTGAAGGTTCCTAGGCCTATGCCAAACTCCTCAACATATTAAACATCTTCTAAAATGTGGACTATTGGATAGTTTAATTAGTCCCAACACTACTGGCATTGTGCTAAATAGTTTGTTTTAATATTTCTGCAGTGTATTGGAGCCACAACATTAGATGAATATAGGAAGCACATTGAAAAAGATCCTGCTTTAGAGAGACGGTTCCAGCCAGTTAAAGTACCAGAGCCAACTGTTGATGAAACCATACAAATACTGAAAGGACTTAGAGAACGATATGAAATTCACCACAAGCTCCGCTATACTGATGAGGCTCTTGTAGCTGCTGCACAGCTGTCATACCAGTATATCAGGTTTGTCATAATTCATCTATCTACTCCTTCTGTGTTCCTTAAATTTCATTTATGTTATAGACATTTTAATTGATTTTTCAACGTTGTATGTTTAAATTGGAAATTTTCCATGAATTAAGCTGATGCATATTTGTTGTGGAATTTTGCAGCAGCAGAAGCTTCCTCTTTGTATTGTTTTATATCAGTTATAGTTATGTTTAAATGTAGCCATGTGATTGATATCTATGTTAATCTATCATGCCATCCTTTTTATTACTACCCTGGATATTTTAACCTGCTATTTCCCCTCATGTATGATAATGTTGTCCCCTGCAGTGATCGGTTTTTACCTGACAAAGCTATAGATTTGATTGATGAAGCTGGTTCACGAGTTAGGCTTCAACATGCACAGGTATATATTATTTATTTACCCTCCACTATCAGTTCTAGCTTCTATTATTGAGCTAATATGGGCTGTAACTCTATGTACTTCCAGTTACCTGAGGAAGCAAGAGAACTTGACAAGGAGGTCAGGCAGATTATCAAGGAGAAAGAGGAAGCTGTTCGCAACCAAGACTTTGAAAAGGTAATGTCTCTCTGAAGATTTAACATGGAAAGTTTTATTGGACATTTTCTGGAAAATTTTCATCTACCTTGACTAAGGAAAGTAATGTTTTTGCTTAAGCAAACTCTAAGAATCATTAGCATTTTTATCAATTATAGTAAGCTTGTTGAGTTTAAAGAATGTTGCAGTATAAGCCCCCCTCCGTCACAAAAAAGAAAAGAACAGTGTAATGGTGGGTTCTTTTTGTCAGATAAACTATATTTTGCCTATAATTTATGGGTTGATTATGTGAATTTCTGAACAGGCTGGAGAGCTACGAGATAGAGAAATGGATCTTAAGGCACAGATCTCAACACTTGTAGAGAAAGGAAAGGAGATGAGCAAGGCAGAGAGTGAGGCAGGGGATGAAGGTCCTACTGTTACTGAAGCTGACATACAGCACATTGTATCATCCTGGACTGGTATTCCTGTTGAGAAGGTCTCAACAGATGAATCTGATCGCCTTCTGAAGATGGAAGAGACTTTACATAAGCGAGTCATTGGTCAGGATGAAGCGGTTAAAGCCATTAGTCGGGCTATCCGTCGAGCTCGGGTTGGATTGAAGAACCCTAACCGTCCAATTGCCAGCTTCATCTTTTCTGGTCCAACTGGTGTGGGGAAGTCTGAATTGGCCAAAGCATTGGCTGCATATTACTTTGGCTCTGAAGAAGCTATGATTCGACTTGACATGAGTGAGTTTATGGAAAGACACACAGTTTCCAAACTTATTGGTTCACCTCCTGGATATGTAGGTTACACCGAAGGTGGACAGTTGACTGAGGCAGTTCGGCGTCGTCCTTACACTGTTGTACTATTTGATGAGATCGAGAAAGCCCATCCGGATGTGTTCAACATGATGCTTCAGATCCTGGAAGATGGAAGACTAACAGACAGTAAGGGAAGAACTGTGGATTTCAAGAACACACTTCTTATAATGACATCAAATGTTGGAAGCAGTGTGATTGAGAAAGGAGGCCGCCGTATTGGATTTGATCTGGATTATGATGAGAAGGATAGCAGTTATAACAGAATCAAGAGCTTGGTGACTGAGGAGCTAAAGCAATACTTTAGGCCAGAATTTTTGAATAGACTGGATGAGATGATTGTCTTCAGGCAACTAACAAAACTGGAGGTGAAGGAGATTGCTGACATTATGCTCAATGAGGTGTTTAATAGACTGAAGGTGAAAGATATTGAACTTCAAGTGACTGAAAGATTTAGGGACAGAGTGGTGGAGGAAGGTTATAATCCTAGTTACGGAGCCAGGCCTTTAAGAAGAGCTATAATGCGACTTTTGGAAGACAGCATGGCTGAGAAGATGCTTGCTAGAGAGATCAAAGAGGGCGACTCTGTTATAGTGGATGTTGATTCTGACGGTAACGTGATTGTGCTCAATGGTAACAGTGGAGCCCCCGAGACCTTACCAGAGGCACTTCCTGTGTAATGCGGTTAATTTGCTATTACTATGTGTTATTTAATTTGTCTAAACCATAGTCATAGTATGTTTTTTACCCGTCAATGTTCCTAAAGCTTTTGATTGATACTGGTAGGCCTCATCTAAGAAAAAACAAATTCAGAAAAGGGGTAGTGGGGGTTACCAGGGGTTTGGGGAAACTTAAAAGGATCTGCGGGGAAGGTGAAAATCAAATCAGTGCCACGATGTATGGCCTATTCATTGCTTGAGAATGCAATGCGTGTAATGATAAAATTCTTGCATGATAATGACAGATTCAGGGTAAGTAGATCAATTTGAATACGGAACTGTCCTCAAATCATCTATGCAACCAAGTTTAAATTTTCCTGTGGATGGTAGTGAAGCAACGTGTTTCATCCACGTTTTGAAACCGACTACAATATCACAAGCGGACTAAAGGTGCAGCTCGGAAATCAAATTCATGGCTCTCCAATGAGCAATTTTATGAAAATTGTACTGGTTCAGACGTTAGGTTAAATGACTCTGTAACTAGCAATTTTGTTAAGGGTTTTTGCATCCCATGATTTTAAGCCTGCACTCCCATAATAGGGTGAAATCACAATTCTATAAAAAAAATACATTTGAAATTCTACATTACGATTTCAGAATATGCAAAATGTATTAATGCATTATCTCCATAATGTATTTTTAATTTTGGAAATGTTTTATTTTATGCAATGTGAAATCAATAATATATTAATATATTTTAGATTGTGTATTTTGGAAGGTAGTTTAGATCTAGAATACTTTTTGAACTGTATAACGTACAATGTATTAATATATTATTAATTGTATAATGCAAAATGTACTACCTTCTGCTAACAGATTTTGTATTTTCGAAGATATTTTTGGATTTAAAAATATTTTATGGATTTACAATTCAGAATATAGTAATACTTTTTAGAGGTATGTGTTTTTTTTAAAAAAAAAAAACTTATGAATAAGGAATTGAGTACAAATGCATTTACTAAAGTTAATCTTCTACCTGCAAGGTTAACATATGTATATAAAGTTTTTAACATCTAAGTAAACACTTGTATCTTACTAATATATTATGATAGTATGGAACAACATATATATTATAGGTAGTATGGAACAACCTTCTTGTAATTTTACCTACACTAATCTTTTATTATGTAATGTACTTAATTAGTAGTTAGAAATATGAATGAAAAACATGATCACAAACTTTAGAATATACTTAAACAAAATATGAATCGTGCACATATATCATATATATGAGTCAATGTATATTGAGGCTTACTTTATAAAACAACATTGTATCTACAAGGAAACAAGTATTTCTTATTAGATATAGTTATCCATTTGTCGACACTAGCTTATGAAACATCAGTGCTAGTTAGAGAATTATTATTAAGCTTAGAAGTTAAAAAAAAGTGTGAGGTGTCATAACTTACTGTTAATATTTCATCTAGTAATGACCTTTTTAGTTGGTTTATCCATCTATCACATTTTTGTTCAATTTTTTTAAATAAATCCATTTTGACAAGTGACCACGAGTCTTCCTCATTTCCAACAATGCAACTATAGATCAATAACCAAAATGACCATTAGTCTTGACATCATGTATATAAGATAAACATTGACATGAAATTTGTCCAACATTGGTATTGCTTTAATTTCTAAGGGAATCATCATTTTCCCCCTCTCTTTGCTTGACTTCCATGTAGAAGAGTTATCATTTATGTATTGAATGACTTCGACACACTCAAAATATGAGGGATTACATTTTATATATTTCACCAATTTATTTGATCAACCTTCTTGGGATTCCTTAGTTTCACTTTATTCTCTATTACGCACATTGATGTCATGTTTGAGTATGTTATTTCACGTAACTTGATCTTAATTGTCTCTTTACCCGCAATATCAATTTCTTTGAAATGATTCAAAATAACATCAAATTCTTGTTGAATAGATAATTCAAAGGATAAATCGCATGATGACATGTCAAAAAATTGAGTCTGGTTCACATAACATGAATTACATTTAGGGGTATTTTACTGAGGTCATATATCACTACTTTACATGCATAAAGTATACCAAAAGTATATATGAGTACACAACCACAACATTCACTATCAATATCAACATGTCTAACTTAATCAAACTCCTAACAAGTGTGCATTGAAGCGTATTTGAAAACAAATCCTTGTAGTCTTATAAATAAATTAACATTGAAAGTGTGGGTAAAAACATGTAAACTTTTCTCAAAAAATTCTTAATTTCATTATGTTGCAAGGTAATGATGTTGTTCTTTGCGTCCCAATAGGTACACAAGTCCCCCATATTATTTTGAAGTACTCGTTTCATACACTAATAAGCGAATTCAACCATATGAAATGAATGTGGAATCAACAAGTTATTAACCTTGATTTAATAACTAAGTAATAGACACAGTGATTTACCTATTCGATGTTGTGTTACCTAAATACATGGTTGTGTCTATCCAACTCTTAACAAAATTTTCCTCGTATGAAATGGGTCAAAAGTATTGGTCATGGTGAACAAACAACTATAAAACATTTTATATATTCCACAAATGCATAATAATTTACACAATGTATCACATAAGCCTATGCATCTATAACAAATTCCCAAGCCCCCACATAGTCCATTAACATTTTACATTTTGCTTTAACATTTTTATTAATGTGGAACCATATTGGTAGCTTCAAGAAACACATTTGTCCTAAAAAACAATTATTTAAGAGAACACATTTGTCCTAAAAAACAACCCTCTAAATCTTTCAAGGTTCCAATGAAGTTGTTTTCTTGTTTAATTGCCAACAACACAAAAGCAACCGAGAAAGTCAATCTTGTCAACATCACACAAACTATTTCAAGCAAAGGCAATCCATATTTGTTGATTTTGTATATGTTGTCCATCACCAATTTAACCACATCGGGATGTGTCAAAAAAGATTTGTAATAACCTGTGTAGACTCATTACATCGACCCTAGTGAATATATCATCAAGTGTTGCATTTCAGTTCTACCTTCTCTATGTGATCTCTTATATGCATATTTAGCACTGTAAATTTATTTGACATTGTTCTCATCGTGCTTTTTCAAAGTAATTAATGTGTTTACTGGTTTCACTAAACTCTCAATCATGTCAATAACTATGAAATGCTCATTTGGTTTTAATAGGCCAACATGAGGGTGACTGACTAATGTATAAGACAATTCATGGTTATGTGCCACATTACACTAAATACCATTATGAATTGGTTTGCCCTGAATTTGAAAGGACAATCAAACTTTCTTGTATCATTTATAATCATTTTCAAATAATTTTTATATTTCTTGTACTTACTACCCCTTTCACAACTTTATAACACACATGTCTTCCTTCCCTGTTGTTAATTTGCTTTGTCAGACCTCAATATGATAACTACAAAGTGTAGTCAAAAGATCACTTTATGCACCCACTAAAATAAGTCATCTTACATACCAAATACCTACACAAATACACCATATCTTCAATGGATGTCACCCACCTTTTACATAAATCAATGCAATTACACTTACCTCATCTATTGTAAGTGATAGAACATAGTCTCCTAAAATAATTTCATCTTCAGATGTCACCAACTTCATTATATTCGATTTATCCATGTCAGACAACTTATCTACTTCGTTAGATATTTTGCTCTACTTTTGAGATTACATCTTTATATTCAATAACCATAAATAAATACATCATATTTTAATTAAAAACAAAAAAATATAAAAAAATAAAATAAACGTCAAAATTCAATATATGTATTTCAAAATAGAATCTAAAATACAAAATATATTTTGGAAAGTACAATTTGAAATATATATATATATATATTATGAATTCTACATTTTATAATACTTTTTGATAATTCAGATTGCATTTAAAAACGTATTATTGCGGATTGTACTTTCTGGAATACATGTTTTATATATAGGATTCAATATTTTGGAATACAAAAAATTAACTTTTAACACTTTGAATTATAAGATCGATAAATTGTAGTTATGAAAATCAATATGCAAAACGAAAAGTCAAAGACTCGTAAAAATCAACTACAACAACCACCATGCAACTCAACTACCACCATGCAACTCAACTAGAATCATCATCAAACCATCACCAACAATCACCAAGCACATCCAACACTACTTCCAACCATTGCGTAAAACCACGCACATTATAAATGTTCCAAAGCAAAATATCACTCCAAGGCAACACAATGCTACCCACATCTCAACATTATGTCATTTAAAATTATAGAGAAGGTGTAGGATTAAAATATGGAAGTGCAGAATGCAACCCCTTTTACGAAAAGCTAATCAGTCATAATCACTAACAACATGATCAAAGTTGTTAAAAAAATTAAAATTTATATGTTCCATTAACCATACTTTAAATTTAAATTGTAAAGTCATAATGTTTAATATATCAAATAATAAAGAGAAAAAAAACATTTAACCTTCTTAAAATTTATTCTTTCTATAAACAGATACCACAAACTTTATTTTTGTCTTAATTAATTCTTGAATTTTATCCTATCTACATGTATATACTTTGACTTTTAATTTTCTTCTATTTGATTCATAAATTTTATTTTTTCTATAAATAGAAATCTAAAACTTTAATTTTATTATAATTACTTTTTTTATATATAGTTCTTTTTCTAACAACTTTGAGTTAAATGGTAATAATATAGTAGTAATAATAACAGAAATAATAATAATAATAATATAGTAGTAATAGTAGTAATGAAAATTTAATAAAAACTATTTAATTCCAAACTGTTAGAAAAAAAATATAAAAAATAGTTATTATAAAATTAAAATTTTAGATGTCTATTTTAAAAAAGTAAATTTAAGATCAATTGAAAAACTTTAAAGTTCAATGTACTTATTTGTAGATATAATAAAATTTGAGGATCAAGAAAAAAAAAATCAAATTTGGAGGATCTATTTCTAAAATTAAATAAGGTTTAAGAAAGTTCAATGTTATTTTTTAATAATAAATAAGTATTGTATATTTTTATAAAAATAATAATTAATTATTATTAATTTCGTTAAAAAATATATTTTTTAGAAAAAATTATATTTTTTATAAAAAATTATATTTTTTATAAAAAATTATATTTTTTATAAAAAATTATATTTTTTATAAAAAATTATATTTTTTAGAAAAAATCAAGAATATTTCTTTTAGCAAACTATTATATGAAAAAAATTATTTTATACTTTTTATTTCTACTAATTAAAGTTAAGGTGGAAGAAAATAGTATAAATCTATATCATTCATAAATAGATTATTCTTTTTAATTACTTTTTTTACATAAATTCTTACCATTTTTATGATGAAAAAATTATCTAAAATAAAGTTAAAAATATTAATTATTTTTATGGAACTTTTTATTATTTAATAATTATTCTAGTGATAGCTTTTTATTTATTTTGTTATCTTAAAAAACTGGACAAAGGCATGTGTTTCGGTTAGTAATAATAAAATTAATATTCTCAGCAGTCAAATATAAAAAAACTCTTTTCAGGGACAAAGGATAAACCTTGCACTTTTCAGATTGACATGCACAAATCACCATCATCTTCTTACCAAATGGTTAAAGTTTTTTCTTAGAAAAATGATTTTTTCACACCCATTTTTTCTTTGTTCCAAATTATATATTCTTTAAGTGTTGGATTACTTATATGATAGAAGTATTTTTGTAAAATAGTAAGCATAAGATGGATGTAATTTGGAGATTGTGTGTAAAATTATCATTACTCTTTTCCTTAATAATTATCTCACTCAAATTTTAACATGCTTCTATGTGACACATCTAATTTTTAATTTTGATAACTAATTCCATATCTCATCTAACTGCTTCCACCAACTCTCTAAAGTCAGGTTTTACAGCTATAATATTTTAGAATAAATTGAGAATTATCCTAATTAAAAGTATAAAACTTATTAATGATTTATGGAAAAAAAAATCTTAATATTGATTTAGAGAAGGCCCTTGTATACCAAAGAATTAATCTAGTATTATTATTGAAAGGTTTACAAAAGAAGTAAAATATATTTAATATACATAGATGAAAAGGAACCATAATATTTATGGTTTTTTTATTGAATTCAAAGTTTAAGATAAAATGCTATGGAGATAATTGAAAAGGAAAAGTGTTTACGTGACTTATTCATGCTATACAAAACATATAAAAAAAATGAAATTCATTCTATACAAGATATGTAATAAAATAATAACACCTATCCAAGGATGAAGTGAAATTCTTTTCTATTATTAGTTGCTTTCTTATTTATTGAGTATAGGATAGAATATCCTAGAGCAAATAATCAACAACTAGAACAACTAGAACTATGGTTAAGAGAATACATGAAGAGTGAGATTAAGTTTAAAAGGGTCAAACTCTTATTTTTTCGGGTTAAATTTTAGTTTGTATAAATGCTTAGTAGAATAAAATTTAATTTTGTAATTTTTAAATAAATTGAGTCATATATTTGGGTCAAGTAGACTATAATTTTTTATCTTGTATTTTGACCTATGGTAGATTAGGGTTAAAGTCAGGGTTCTAAACCTACTAAGGGTTTCATTTGTGCTTCCTTTGGCCTAAAGAAAACCATAGGTCAATCTTGCGATGTTGTTTGCACACCAGGGAGGGTTGGACAACTAGGAGGACACATGGAAAACATGGAAGAAGTAAGGGGAGTGTGACTATCCACTTAATACACTCTCATTTGCTCTTTTACATCTAGGATTTTTGTTTTGAATTTGAATCTTCTGAATTTGACTCCATTTTGGGCTAACCATGACACTATAAATAAGTGTGCTCAAATCTTGTATTTTTCAACTTGATTGAGAAGAGTTATGGTGTCCACTTTTAGCCATAAACACTCTTCTTGAGCTAATATCTTGTGTAACATCCCCTAGACTCCTTTCTAACTCTCCCAAATTCAATATGAGGAAGATAATCATCCCAAGATTTGTAGTTCCCTTTCATGACCGACCTAAGCATAGTTGATAGAGATCTATTTACAACATCTGTTTGTCCATCAATTTGAGGATGACAAGAGGTTGAAAAGTTCAACTTAGTTCCTAGCCTTTCCCAAAGAGTTCTCCATAAATGGCCAACAAATTTAGGATCTCTATCCGAAACTATGGTTTTAGGTAGACCATAAAGTTTACCACTTCTCTAAAGAAGAGCATGGAGATGTTATTAACATCATCCACTTTATGACAGGTATAAAATGAGCCATCTTGCTAAACCTATCCACTACCACAAAGATGGAATAAAAAAACTCTTTGTGTCCTAGGAAGCCCTAAAATGAAGTCCATGTTGGCGTCTTCCCATGGAGCACAAGCAAGAGGTAAAGGAGTGTAAAGTCCATGAACATTGTCTTAGATTTAGCTTTTAAACATGAAATGCATCTATGACAATGTCTTTGAACTTCTTTTCTCATGTAGAAGACCAAAAGAATTTTCCTTTTAAAAGCTCAAGAGTTTTATCAACTCCAAAATAACACATGAGACCTCCTTCATGTGACTCTTTAACAAGGAGTTTTTTTTATGTGTTCCTTTAGGTATACAAAATTTTCCTTCTTTAAACAAATACCCCTCAGAAACATAAAATCCTCCTTGTGCTCTATGTTTACAATTAGTAAATATAGGTGAAAAATATGAATCTTCTTCATATAAGTTTGGATATGTTTTCAAATCCAAGAATTTGGGCTCCAAGTTTATAAAGGACGGCATGTCTCTATGATAGAGCATTTGCCACAATATTTGTACCACCCTTCTTATATTTGATAACATATGGAAATTGATCTATAAATTCCATCCACTTTGCATGTCTTTTGTTCAACTTATGCTGACCCTTCAAATATTTTAAAGACTCATGATCACTATGAATAACAAGTTCTTTTGAAACCAAATAGTGTTCCCAAGTCTACAAGACTATCACAAGTGCATAGAGCTCTTTATCACAGGTGGGGTAATTGAGGGTTGCACCATGTAATTTTTCAGTAAAATATGCTATTGGGTGCCCACCCTGCAATAACACTGCATCGATGCCTACTTTTGATGCATCACACTCTAGCTCAAAAGTTTGTGAAAAGTTTGGTAAGGCTAGAATGGGTGCATTAGTGAGTTGAGCTTTCAATCTTTGAAAGGCTTACTCATGTTTCTATGTCCAATAGAATGAAGTGTCTTTCTTCACCAACTCATGGAGTGGTGAAGCTAGGTTTGAGAAGCTGGGAACAAATCTTTTATAAAAGCTGGCTAAACCATGAAAGCTCCTAACATCTCCTACACTCTACGGGATTGGCCACTCTTGGATGACTTTGATTTTTTCAGGATCAACATGAACCCCATTTTTGTTAACTATGAAATCTAAAAACACTACACTATCAACACAAAATGTTCATTTATCTACATTGGCAAATAAGTTATTATTTCTATGGACTAACAAGACTTCTCTAAGATGACTCAGGTGAGACTCTAGAATATGAATATACACTAAGATATCATAAAAATAAACTACTACATATTTACGTATACAATCCCTAAGGACAATTCATAAGCCTTATAAAAGTGAGAGGTCCATTAGTGAGTCCAAAAGGCATAAGTAACCACTCATATAGTCCAAACTTGGTCTTTAAAGCAGTTTTCCATTCATCACCCTTTTTTATTCTTATTTGGCGATAACCACTTTTGACATCAATCTTGGAAAATTGTGGATCGATGCAATTCATCAAGCATATCATTAAGTATAGGAATTGGATGCCTGTATTTGTGGTGATATTATTGATGGCTCTACAATCATGACATATTCACCGCTTGTCATCTTTCTCGGGCACCAATAAAATAGGTACAACACAAGGACTTAGTGATGCAATCCTAACTTGCATTTTATGAGTCTTTTGTTTTGTATTTTGGGGTGCAAAAATTGGTGGGATTGGGTGGCTAAAATGAGTGAAAGAAATTGTGAAGTATTGGTGTATGGAGAATGACAATGAAGCTTAAGAGAGGTTAAACCAACTCATAAGAGGTTCCTTTCTAAAACACTTAGAAATAAGGTTAGCAAAGAGTGAACTCAGACACTGGTTGGGGCTGAAATTTTGGCAGCAATTCAATAGTCTATTCAAAGCTAATTTACATGGGGGCTAACACTGTATTAGTGCTATGGACAACCAAGGTGCAAGCTTCAACCCTAAAAACTCTCCACTCATAGAAGGACAAATGACTCTCTCTAATTGGAGCAAATCCTCTCAAATTAGAGGTTGACAAGTGTCCTCCTTTAATTGGAGACAATCCTCTCTATTCCCATGAAGACAAATGGCCTTTTGGCATTAGTGAGAATCCTTTCCATTGAGGGGATGACATGTGGACCTTCATGCCTTCCTTGCCTCTCCATGCTTTTTATTTGCACTCTAGTAATTTGTTTGTGCACCCTAGATGGTCTAGAGTTGCATTGGGTCTAAGGAGGCCCAATTGTAACTTTAGTTAGACTATTTCTTTTTCTATTAACACCCTACTCAAATTGGCCCAAATCATAGCCTAGAGAAATGACCCAAAACATAGTCCAAAGAAATGACCCAAATACAAGTCTAAAATATATCCTATACTATTTTATACAATGTTTATAAAACTAGAGAAAAAATGGAAGAACAAACAACAATTATTTCTTCCTAAGATGAGAGTCTTCTAAGATCTTTTTTCTGCTTCCAATCTTCTTAGCCAAATGTTTTGAGGCAAAATGAGTTTTCATTACTTAGACTCTTTTGGATTCAATCATTCTCCAACAATTCCTAAAACTATGACTCTATCTCCTTAGTCTCTTCAGGATTAGTCTTGTATGTCGATCTATCTTTGAATTTATAATATAGTTTTTTTTTTAATTTTTAATTTTCTAAATTTTTTTATGTCAAACTAATTATTTTGAATGATATTATTTATTTTAATTATTATATTTTATGTTATATTATCTATTAATAATCTTATATAATATCTTAAGGTAATTTTAAGTGATTCAAAATAAATATAAATAATTAAGTAATATTCAAAGTTTCATTTATTACGTTCTTTACGTATCTTAAATAGTAATTAAACTTATCTTATTTAAACGTTAATCTAATAATTATTATACAGATAAGAATGAATAAATATATAAAAAAAGAAATTATCGAATTAAAAAATATTTAAGATAATGTCTTAAAAATATTATAGTTATTGAGAAAAATTGTTTATCCAACATTAAAGTTTTCAGTTTTAAAAAATACGACAAACATAAAAAAAAACAAAAAGAAAACGAATTATACTCATGATTAATTATAGTATCATAATATATTATGTTTTGAAAAATTATGTGCTCTCTCATACATATTATTTTGTATTTATTAAAATAAATTATAAATTTTTAGTGTTATTATAAATACTTGAATAATAATATGATTTATTTAAATTTTAATATTAGATATAATTATATATAAATAATAAAAATAAAAAATATGGATAAAAGACGTAAAAGGGTTTATATTTATGCTAGTATAAAAAAAATGAACCGGCGCTAGCGGGTTCTTAATTATAACTTTATAAGTTCCCTCTTTTTAATTTTGTTTGGTTTTTGATGAATTGGTCCAAATCTTTTGGGTCCAATATGTTGGTCCAAACTATTCCCTCATTAAATTAGAGACCCATAATTGATTGACCCATTCATGTCTAAAGGCCCACATTATTACTCATGACTGCCAGCCAGGCCATTCAAGTACCTCCATAAGTAGAAAGAGTTGCAAAACAAAAATTCATCATTACATTCGGTCGAAGTACAACAGCCCACAGATTCAACAATAATTCACTAATAATAATAACAACAATAACAATCATAATTTTCCAGTACTGTACAAATCATGAGGTTCTTTTTTATTTTTCTCAAATCTTTATTTATTTATTTATTTTTGTTAAATCTTGATTTATTTATTTTTCATTAAGTCAATAGTAATATAATATTAATAAGTGGTTTTGCCGGGAGAAAAGAAAAAGAAAAAAGTGAGTGTGAGTGAGAGTGAGTGAGAGCGAGAGAGTGGTGAGACCCGCTGGCAAATTTGGTATCAAATTTTGAATACCACCCCACGCCCACACTTTCACCTTCCAGCGCGCCCTCTCATCCAACACTCCAATTTTCATTTCGTGATTCCCCCTTCTCTCTCTCTCTTTCTCTCTCTCTTCTAATTTCCGTCACAATCAAAAACGATTCTATTCCCCTCCAATTCTAGGGTTTCTCTTCCCGCTAGGGTTCCCAATTCCCTTCTCCTTCTGGTCCCTTCGCACAACATGGCCACAGAAACCCTAGAAGACAACAAGCCTCCCCTCCATGACGATGACGACCTCGTCAAGCCCCAACCCAACCCTGAAATTCCCGACAAAGGCGCTTCCGAAGACGCCGCAAAATCCGAGGACGCGAATGTCGAGGAGAAAGACGGAGCTGGCAATCAGGGAGTGGAAGAGGAAGAGGCACCTGAGAAGAAAGAAGAGATCGACGAGGACGAAGACGATGAAGAAGAAGAGGAAGAAGAGGATGACGAAGTGGAAGAGAAAGAGAAGGTCAAGGTTAAGGAACGTAGCAAGGAGACTCCGAATACGACGAAGAAGAGTAAGAAGAATGCTGCGTTGGAGAAGAAGGATCCCGTTACGCCGGCCAGTGAAAGGCCCACGAGGGAGAGGAAGACGGTGGAGCGCTTCTCTGTGCCTTCTCCGGCGAAGTCTGGAAGGTCCTCTGCTAGTAAAGGTTTCACAATCGAGAAGGTATAGTTTTATTTTATTTAATTAACTTTTCATATAATTTATTCGTTTTTTCGGGCTCGTGAGCACTGGAGTGAAGTGTTCTTTTGGGGTTTCAGGGACGTGGCACTCAGCTCAAGGATATCCCAAATGGTGCGTCTCGTTCTTCTTCTTTATTGCTTGTTGTTTGCTCCTTGTTGTGGCATGCCGTCTTGAATGGTTTTAACGAGGCTGCTGAATTTTACTTCCTGATGACTTATGGATCAAGTAATTGTGAATGTAACGAGGCTTCTTGGGATAAGGTCTGGAGTTTCAGCAATTGCGTTTTAAAGATATGTCATAGATTATTACTTGTTGATGGTATTTGCATTGCGGTTCTTTCCCTGTCCACTATGCCTTATATGCTTTGTTGTGTTTTGCAACGATTAGTATGATTCTTGTTATTTATGAATAGCCATATATTTTTTTAGATTCTTTCTCCCTCACCATGGTGTCTTAGAGGCAGGGAAATTTTGTTATTGTAGAGTTTAGGTAGGTCGGACTTGAAAACATGAAGGCAATGATTTCATGTGAGTTGCATTTTGGACACCGTTTTTACATTTAGTGATGTCTGCTTTTATTGCTGAGGCCAGTCTTGATTATGGCCAGAGAGAATACTAACCAACTAAATAATTTCCCCAAAGAGGTCTTCAAAGTTCTCTTATTGGTTTTGTCGTTCCTTCTCTTTTTATAAACTGTATTTAGTTGTTCTGCGATCTGTACTTGCAAATTTTAAGTGCTAGAAGTGATGTGTCAATTTTTTTTTGCTTTTACTAATAATAAATTCACTCCATTGGTTTCACATGTTCTTGGTGGTTGAAACCCAATGCCACGCTTTTTCCTTTATTATTTAGCAAGCAATATTGGTTTGGTATTTGATTGCATAGAATATTATCGTTGTGCGCAGATTTTGAAATTTGATTGTTTGCCTGTGATTGTCTGTTAGTGTTACCCAATCCAGTTATTTATGAACTGTTTCAGTGGCATTCAAGTTGTCAAAGAGAAAAGCTGATGACAATCTGCATATGCTTCACACTTTACTGTTTGGGAAGAAAGGAAAGGTGATGTACCTTATATTGTTTGTGTTGTTTTTATCACTCAAAGATGCACAAACCCTTTAACATAATTGCTATTGCTTAACGTTTTGCAGGCACACAATTTAAAGAGAAATATTGGCCAGTTTTCTGGTTATGTGTGGACTGAAAATGAGGTATTGTTGGTTAGTTACTGTAGTATCTCTGTCCTCTATTCTAAAGTCTGAGCTATCAAGATGAAGAAGAGTGTTAATAACACACTTTCAAACACTCTTTCTAATACACTTTTTACTATGTGGTAAAATTCATCTTAGACTTGTTAAATAGTGAGAGGGACTTGTATTATTTAAAGGGTTATATATAAGGTTTTCTTCACATTAGTGTTGGCAAGAGTTTGTTGCTGGCATTTCTCTAGAGATGACTCTTAATGGTTTTCTGTTAATGTTATCTTTTCACAAAGAATGAGAGTGTTTGAGTCTGTAATTATCTCCATAGTTTAAAGATCACAGCTGTATAATTCTTGGCAGGACAAACAAAGGACCAAGATAAAGGAGAGGATTGACAAATTTGTTAAAGAAAAATTGTTGTACTTTTGTGATGTTCTTAATATTCAAATAAACAAGGCCAATGCGAAAAAGGTAAGTATTGTTGTAGTGTAATTTCATTTCAAAAGAGAATCTTGGTACTTTTTAAAATTAAGTTATTAAATCAGAATACTTTCAGGAGGAGCTTTCTGCAAAGTTGTTGGAGTTTTTGGAGTCTCCACATGCTACAACTGACATTCTACTTGCTGATATAGAGCAGGTTTATTCTTTGTAGATTATTTTAGTCAATTGACCCTTATACAAATTATCCTTTGCATTATTGTCATATGATTCCACCAGATGAACTATAATTGAAACTGAAAGCATCTCACACAGTTTTTTTTTTTCTTAGTTTGAAATTGTTTTCTAACTAAGTTTCCTAAAATTGACCAAAAATAAGTGTTAGTAACACCTGAAAACAGCACTGTGATTAAATGCTTATCGGGTCCAATCCTTATATTTTTTTAACTTTTCTTGTTATGATGAAAATTTTAATTCAACAGAGGGATCAATGAAAATAATTACTTCCAATGAAGTAAGTGTCCATGGCTGCCTTGTTTTATAGGCTCAATGAATCCTAACCTAGTGTAATATGTTGTTTTTATTTGTTCTAGAATTTTATTTTTATTATAATGTGACTGTCTTTTTAAAATTTGCTTCTATGTTAACAGAAAGGTAAAAAGAGATCCAGAAAGTCAGCCCCTAGCAAATCTCCTGGGGAAGCATCTACAGAGACACCTGCCAAGGTATTTTGTCGTTACCATATACTGAAAGCATTCAAGCTTGCTATATAGCTCTTAATTTTTCAGGTGGCATTTTTGTTGATGAGTCAATATCTTTCTAATTGTGGTTGTAGTTATCAAAACAATAACGTGATATTTTGACTTTAAATTTGACATTTTCACTATTGTCTCATCCTATCCCATGGTAGTTGAATCGTGAATCGGAGAGCCTATATTTCGAGTCGTGAATCGTTTCGCATCATGAATATAATATCCAGCCACTTCAAAAAGATTGCCTTCACCTCATCTTGAACATTGCAATAGGGGATAACGTCTTTCTTTGTTCCAGCAAGATGATGTTTCATCCTTGCTATTCCACCCTAACATGTATGAGAGCAAAACTTACATTTTATTTGTAATCTATTTGTTGGAAGACTTTCACAGTACTTCCATGTGATGTCTGACTACTTCCATGTCCATGTTATGTCTGACTCTCTTTTTGTGATACTCATCTTAATAAATAAATGAAAAAAGCAGCAAAAAACCTCCCTTAAACCTTCCCTGTTTGCTCTTCCTCCACAATAATAAAAGGTTCTTTCTGCCTCTGATAGCTGGTTTCGTTCGTTGCTGTCGCTGCTGGTTTTGTTCGTTGTCATCGCCGCGAGCTTCGCCGTCGTCGCTGATGTCCTTCGCACCTTCAAGCTTTGTCGTTGCTGTTGGAGAGAAGAAGGACACCATAGTTGTCGTTCGCCGTGGCAGTCGCCGTCACGACTTGGTTGCTATTGGTAGAAGAACATAAAGAAGGGCAAAAACTTTCTAAATGAGTAGGAACGTTTGAAATGTTGCACTTTGTTCTTGGTTTATTTATAAAAGCAATTAAAATTAAAATTAGGGTTTTTATAAAATAATACAAATTAAAATTAGGATTTTTTAAAAGCAAGTTGCGATACTGAATTGTTTCGTATCACGATTCTTGTGACTCGTATCACGATTCACACGATACAGCTACGATACGGTAGCAAAAACGATTATTGCGATTTGTATTGTGGGTACTCAGAATCGTATCGTATTGTACGATTTGTATCGTGAATCGTACGATACTTACTACCATGTCCTATCTTATGATTGTGGAGGCCATCTTGTAGTTGATGTCATAGATATTCTTTTACTATTTTGTTGAGGCCATACTTGTCTGTTACTGACCATTTTGGTTGACATTTTCAATTTTTTATTGTGAAGGGAAGACTAGAATTTCATTGACATTAATCTTATTGTTGATTTGATTATATAACCTATAATGACCTTTTTTCATATCTAAAGTACAGAAGGTTTTGATTTTTGAATTGGTCTGACTTTTAAATTTTGAACTTCATGGGTTGCTGTGTGATAATGCTTGTGGTTCAGTGACCGTGGTTTACACATTTTTTATGGAAGTGGAGTTTTTATCTAATTTAAAACTGAAAGTTGAAGCTGTTATTACTGCTGATTTTTCCAGTTATAGATATTTAAAAATAGATTTTCTTCAGTTCAAGCTGCTTTGTGTTTGCTTTTATTGTGGACTGCTAGAATTGGGAAGTGGTTAATGCTTTATTGTCATTTGGTGGTTGTTGCTGAGTTGATCTCCTGGCCTTGTGCCAATTTTGATACCTAGTAGTTTTCTGTATTCTGTCAACTGTGAATGCAAAGATGCCTTCGTTTATTTTCGTCTGGATATGTATATTCTATCCCTGTAGTGTGGATTATTAGTTACAATGTTGGCTTCGTATATTTTGTTGCAAATTTGCTTGGTACTTGATGAGTGAAGCAAATTATATGCTTCATATATGTTATTATTTTAATCAAGTTTGTATATTTTATCTACTCTAGAAGCAAAAACAAACTTCCCAATCTGGGAAAAAGCAAAAGGAGTCTTCTGATGATGATGAAGATAAAGCGGAAATTTCAGATGCAAAAGATGATTCTCAGGATGATGAAGATGTTCCGGCACCAAACAATGAAAGTGATGAAGAGGAAAGTAAATCAGAGGAAGAGGAAGAGAAACCAAAGTCTCGCAAGCGTACTTCCAATAAAGCTGTTAAAGAGAGTTCAGTTGGCAAAACTGGAGATAGAACCTCATCTGTCAAGAAGACCTCTGTGAAAGATGCCAAGAGCATTGAAAAGACTCCTAAAAAAACTTCAAAGAAAACTGTTGCTGAGCATGACAGTGCTTCTGCCTCCATATCCAAGCCAAAGCAACCTGCATCCAAGAAACAGAAAACTGCAAGCGAAAAGCAGGATGCTAAGGGGAAGGCTGCAAGCAAAAAACAAACTGACAAATCTTCAAAGGCTTTGGTTAAGGATCAAGGTGAATTGACTATGTTCTCTCTTCACATATGCTTAATATCCTCTGTACTACTTTAATGCTATATGCTATAGAGTATGCTGGTTTCTCACAAGTTAATTTTTGAACTTTCGATTAATTTTGCTTTAGTAATTCTGTCAAAACTGTCTGATGAAATTTTTTCCCTCTTATATTATGTTCTTACATTTAATCAAGTTATACAACTTAATTCTTTAAGTATGGAATTTAATGTTAAGTATGATTGTTTCCTCTTATTTTTAATCCTGTTCACCCATTGCTTTCTGATGTCAACGGTAGGGAAAAGTAAAGGTAATAAGAAGGCCAAGACTGAACCTACTAAGCATGACATGCATGCTGTAGTTGTTGATATTTTGAAGGAAGTAGATTTCAATACTGTAAGTAATACTTCTACAAAACGTTCTAATTTTGGGAGTTTCAGGGCTGTTTCCTATATTGAAATACTGTTTTTTTAACGCATAAAAATTAAAGTTTGTTTAGTAAGAGTAGTTTTCGAAAATTGTTTTCCGAAGTAATATTTCTTTTTTTCTTAAAACCAGAAAACTATATAAGTTGTTTCTGTTTTCTAAATAGTTTTTTCTTGCACTTTCACTTCTCACTTTTGTTTTTGGAAAATTGTTTTATAAAATGGTTTTCAAATTTTTTTAAAACAAAAACACATTCAAACATACCCTTATAATAATATACTTGTTCTTATTTATAATATTTTATACTTGATGCAGGCAACTTTGTCCGATATACTCAGGCAACTTGGTATGTCCTTTTTCTTGGCAGAAATCCTCTTAAATATTAAGGGAATGATACGTTAAACTAAGCTAGTTTGTTACAAAAATTTTATAGGTACCCACTTTGGTATGGATTTAATGCATAGAAAAGCAGAGGTGAAGGATATAATTACAGACGTAATTAATAACATGTCTGATGAGGAAGATGAAGAAGAAGCCGAGAACGATGATGATGATGATGCGGATAAAGATGATGATGGTGATGATGACGACGCCTGATTTTAGTTGGTCAAATAATATTTGACCTGTGCAGAAATTAGAGGCATGTGGGCATCTAATAGCTAGATTTTATCTTCATAATTCTCCGGTCAGCTGTCACTGCGGATAAGTTAAGGTAGATATTTGGTTTGAGTTGTGACCTTTTCCATTACAGATGCTCTAAATTAGGTTTGTATTTTGTACCATAGATTTAACCCGCTCCTCTGTATTACTGATGTGACCTCTATTTCTCATATTGAATAGTTTGTTTTTTCGCTGGCCTGTAAACATTATTGCCTCCTAATTTAGATAATTGTTCTTTCTTTTATTTGTTAAAACTAGAAAAATAGATTGTTGATCTTTGAAATTGAGGTTATTTTCTTGCTTTTATATATTTAAGCATCTTACTCCTTGTATTGTCACGATTTCCATTCTGGTTTGAATTGGGGATTAACATTTAATTGTTAGTAGGGCAAACAGGTGTCCTTAATTCGTCTGCGTTGTTATAAGTTTGACTTATGCAATAAGCGACAAATGCTTTGGTGAATCCGTTGAACATGTTTGATCAATTTCTTTAGGATTTATAAAGCAGTTCAGGGCTTTTGAGTGGGGGAAGTAACTCCCTGAGAAGTGATGACGCTGAAGGGTGTAGACTGGCTATCGCTCCAAATTGTCACACCTAGGGAAGATCATTTGTTGTTTGACGTTTGGTAGTTACGAGGGTGGTTTTATATGCACCACCATCTGCCATTGCTGTCTGTGCCCATCCTTACGATGAAGATAATGACTAATTTTAAAATTAGGTAAAAAAAATAAGATTGGAAAATTATTTTAATGGGCTGTTTGTATCCGTGGATCGGTGAGTAAAGGGAGCAATAAAAATTGGAAAAAAGAGAAAAGAAATGGGTTAAAGCACGAAAAATAATGGAGTATTTTTGTTAAAGCTTTCCTTACTTTATGAATAGATTTGCAAAGAAAATTGATTATATATATATGTTTTTTTATAAAATTAATAAATTATATACTGATTATATATACAAATTATTATAATTATTAATATGTATTTTTATTAATATTTAATATTTAATATTAATATTTTAATTTGAATTTATTTTAATTCTAATATATATTTCTAAATTCTTTTATAATAAATTATTTTATAAGTTTTTAAAATTTATTATATTTATCAAATTTGTAAACTCACGATTTTATACATTTTTAAAAAATTAAAAAATCTCTCACAATTATCAAATTTTTTCACAAATTTCTTCTACCACATTCCAATTCAAACAATTTCAATTTTTTCTCAAATCAAAATCTAAATACACCATAATAATAATAGATGGAAAAATGAACAGTCATCCTGATTATAAAAAATTAAATTTATAAAAGTATGTTGATACCTTCTATCAATTGAACAGCTTGTTTTTTATAGCATAATACGTACATATCGGTTAATTTAATTTTAAAAAAATGAATGAAATAGTAATATAATGTCAGTCTCTCAATCGGATGTGGCCCGTAGAAGACATAATATGAAATGTTTATGCAAAAATCTAGAGTCCATGTCGTGTTAATATTAACAATGTTACATCCATGCGCATACTTTATCCTTCCTACAAATTTCTGTTGAATATGATTCAACTAACTGGGTTAGCTATGAATTTTATATATATTTCTTGCTTTCCACGCATTGCGTTAGTATTTATCATCAAGCTATAAAGTGAAATTCTAACAGAAAAATTAGAGGTAAAAAAATGATAGAAAACATCTAGGGGTACTATAAATTTAAAGGTTAATTTAATAATAAAAACTTTTTAATATGAATAAACCATTATATTGAGCTTTGATTTAAATTTTGTTACTCTAAATAGGAGAAATCGGGGAGTAATGTTCTGATAGGGTTTGCAAGGACGGAATTTTCACGTGGTAGTTGATTTTTTTTTTATCAGCAACGTGATAGTTGATGCGTGGAGTTTTTCTTCAGTTTAACTTTGTGGTATGAATTTCTCTGCCTTTCGATTACTCGATCACTTGGTGGCAGGTACCTACAAGAACAATTCGACGTTTAAGTTAATTTTGGTCATAGTGAATATGTTAATTACGGGTTGAATTTCTCATAGCTTGGAATGCATTTCTATTTATAGTGATGATTCTTGAGTTTGGTCGGTACAAACGATTAGGGAATGACCCAATTCTCCTAATAATGGTGATAATGATGATGATCGATGATGATAATAATAACAATAATGATAGTATTAGTAATAATAATAAGAATATTAATAGTAATAATAATTCTAATAATAAGAATAATGTACTACCAGATGGCCGTAAGGCCGATTAGACCGACTAGACGACAAAACTGACTAGACGACAACAGGCGAAGCTAAACGCGTAATTAGGCATAAACAACCCAACTTAAATGATAAGCACGGTTAAGACACAATTGGGCCTTCGTTTGGACCCTAAAGCAGGCCCACAGCGGCC
>Ga0123342_1002914_pt1 | contig 28076 bp, 12 predicted proteins | sample Turbeawhitnodule_FD_89960 | JGI IMG/M metagenome (GOLD analysis project Ga0123342, IMG submission 89960) | Root nodule microbial communities of legume samples collected from Mexico - Turtle bean Mexico white nodule | ecosystem: Host-associated > Plants > Roots > Nodule | place: Mexico: Nepantla... | reverse complement strand
CACCTTTCTTTTCTCACTTATTTATTCTTTAAAAAAAAAATATATATATATATATATATATATATATATATATATATATATATATATATATATATATAAAAGAAAATTCACATTTTTATCACATAAGATAACTTTATAAAAGTCATTGTCAAAATGTGCACAACTGGAAAATCAATATTTGTTGTGAAAAGAAATTGTTGTATGTGGCAATGTAAGATATTTGAGTGTTTGATTTCTTAGTTAAGATACATAAAGTTGGAAAAATGATGGAATAAATACGGTCGCTAATAGGATTGTTACTAAGTTACATAGAAAAGAAATAGGTTTTCATTTGGTTAGGAGATCTAGGATGTGGTAATAATATTAGGGTAAGTTTTTTTTATCCCATATTATATGTTTTTTTTTGGGTTGGTGTGCTCATTTCAGTATAATGGGGCTGGTGTGCTCATTTTGGTACAATGGAGTTCGTACTACTAACTATGATGAATAAAGATATACTAATACCTAATAGAGTGTTTCTTTTTGCATTGTTGTGTTTCTTTGTTATATAATTCGTTGAACCTTGATTATTAAGCAAATCAAAGGTGGGTATCTAGTTTTTTGAAGCACGATGTTAGGAACTTTAAATTTACCTATGTAACATTTGTTTAAGGATTTTGGTTGACAAAGATTATTCATGGTATTAGATTGTTTGTAAGTGTTTTTCCTTAAATTTTTGAAACAGTATTGTAACATACTATTTATGGTGGTTGATTTTTTCCTTGAATTTTCTAGGCAACTATATAAAAAATATGAGATTTTTTTTATTTATAAGAATTGATACATTCATAAAATATTTCATATTATTTCAATTATTTATTTTTGAGAAAATATATAAGTTCGAGAAGTTATATTTTTCATATCTTAAATATTGGACCTCCTAACTCCCACCTGACAACTTTTCAAGCATGCTGCTATATATGGAAATTTCATGTATGCAAATATTATTTCACTTCCTTCTATAACTATCTTTTTAAAATTCACATTGCCAATTTTGCCCCCTTATCCAATCTCTTACTTTACCCTCTGAACTGGTACATATTCTCATTGTCCACACAAAAAAAATCTAAATTTTTGTTTGTTTTTATTTTTATTTTTTCCCATATATATTTTATCCCCGTACTAATTCTCTTACAATGTTTCATTTACATCTTTTGTATTTTTGTATGTTATACTAATTTTTCTAAATTAAAAATATTGCTCTGTATATCTTAATAAAAGAAATTAATGTGTAATGTTTCAGAAACAGAAAAACTATACAACATTAAAAAAACCCGTCCAAGTAATCTGATGTATTAAAATATTTAAAGAGTATTTTCCAACTCACTACCCTCTTCACAATTTACATAACTGTATAATGAAGTAGCACCATTATTATTAATTATAATATAATGTAGCTGAAAAACATATTATAAAAAAATAGCAAATAAAATAAGCATCAAAATAACTAAGAAGACGAGCTTGGAAATGTTATATGTAAGACTCTATCACTGTTGGATCAATTCACTTGAACAAAAAACAACCGTCTTAGCTCAGTGATAGAGTCTTCCAAATTTGGTACATCCCTCAAATATATTTTCTTAGTTCATAATTTTTTTTAATAGAATCCATCTTTTATATATAAGAAAAGGTAACACGCTTTTATTGAGTTTGTGTGTGACTAGTCCAATATTTGTGAGATGCTGGTGATCTAACATCCCTCTAAAATAGATAAAAACAAATTATATTAATGTGATATATTTTTTAAATATAAAAAGTAACTATTTAATTATACTATTGTTATTGTTTAACTTTATAAAACATTAGGAAAAATACTATATATGTTTTATTTTATTTTTCTGTAAGCTGAGGATCCAGAAGCATCTGGAGAAGCCAAAGGAAATTAGTGATTGTATTTATATCTTTTGCATGAAAACATACCACCAATTATGATGAAGATGGTGCAGTGCATATATAACATCACTAAGGGGTCCGCCATGGGTGAAGCACGAGAATCTTCCTCAAACAAGTGTGTCATTGTTCCCTCAGTAACTAAAATATGATTGAAAAACACTAGCTTTAAAAAATAATTAAAAATAAAGGTGTAGTTATAAATTATGTTGTTCAACTTCTAATAATAATTAAAAATAATTATATATTTATAATTAATAAAAAATATAATTACAAATTATATTGTTGAATAATAATTATATTGTTTAAAGGAGTTGCAATATTGCCAAAAGTTATAAAAAATTATAACACTGTCACTACATCTTTTTTACAAGAGTAGTTCTAAAATGGTCATTAATATAAGCAGAAGCCTGATTAATATAAGAAGTGAAAATTGATTCTTTTGGTAATTATGTTGGGGAGGAAGCAGATGGCTTCTCGATTTTACCATTCTTGTGAATCCCTTTATTAAGATTCTATTGATATATTAAGAATTTATTGACTCTTAAAAATTTAGAATGTATAACATGTTCATTGAATTAACCCGAGTTTTATAATTAAAACAAAAAAATGAAAAGGAAAAGATGGGACAGATGAACATTAGAATCTCCAAAAAATCTAGATAGCAGCATTATTTTCTTTTTAAGTGGCTAATCTAAACTCATTACCAATTAGAACCCTTTAATTAGTAGCTTTAGGGCAAAATTGGAAAAGACCCATTTTCGGAATACTTCCCTCTGCAATCCTTACATATTCAGATTCATTCTCTCTCTTGCTAACCTCTAAAACTGCAAAGTAGAGTGTGTTTAGGTGCAATGTTGTAAACCTGGTTTTTAATGATTTTAACTTTGTACAGTTACTTTGATTTAAAAACATCCTTAAAGTAACATTATGATACGAAATTACGAAGATTTTTTTTTATAAAATTCATTCTTTGCCTATTTATCAGATATGTTGGCACAAAATTAGACCCGTTTGCACTCATTGGATGTGCCAAATTGGTTTTTCAAATTCGAAGACTTTTCCATTCTGGCTCCAGCAAAGTTCAACGGTATATCAAAACAAAACATGAAAATTGACAATGAATCTCCCTATATCCTCACCTTTCCACAAGACTGATTATATCACCAAATAAAATAAGAAAAAACCCTAAAATCCCAACTGTTATTGAAAAATTAAATACTTAATACACTATCAACCTATAATAATTCTTTCATAAGTCTTAACCATTTTTTTATCAGAAAAATGATAAATGGAATTAAAATGGAGCATTAAGTCCTCACTATAAACATAACATTTTTCTCCAAATTTGACATTCTTATTTACATTCAACAATTGTGAATTACACCTATTCATGCTTTTCAGTGAATGTTTGAACTGCACTTAAGTATCTTTTGAAACATTAAATAATATTCTTGAAAAATTATTATTTATTGAAATAAAAACAAGTCCGGCAAGGGTTACCCTAAATCTGAATCTCAAACTAAAGTTAAGACCTTATCTTTATTGAAACTATATAAAGTACAAATTGCGAAAAAGAAAATTAATTATATATCAATCTATCAAAAAATACTAATATAAAAATGTTTCTATTGTCAGTCTATTTTAATTACATTTTAAAGTTAATGTTAGACATAATGAAACTGTTTGAGAGAGTGAGCTTTTCATCCTATGGTCACGCGCCTCTGTACAAAGTTTCTCACAGTGTGAAAGTAGTATAGTCTCTTTGGACAAACAGAAAATTTGCCTGTCATTATATCATCTGTAAGTATTGAATTATTAATGAGTTTTTTTTTCCAGTGAACCTAGAACATGACTGTCGTATTGTGTTGCCATGTTTCTGACCTAATATTCTCTTTTCTTTTCTTTTTATTTTCCTAGATGTCATGTACATAGTTCATCATCATTTCATTTTTACACATCTCAATTCTACAAACTTCTCACATCATTTCATTTTTCATAATTATAAATGCAAATCTAGCATTCTCTAATTATATTGTAATAAAAGAAGATCTAGAGTGTAATGTAGAGGAAAATAAGAAAAAAAAAGTAAACCAAATTAACTAATCTTCTCAAACACTAACATATAAGATCAGCCATCTTCGTAGTATCAAGGTAAAATTAGATTATTTTCACTGGTTAAAGTACACTGATACCATATCACAGGGAGGACATTTTCTCCTCATACATACTGAAACAAACATTGTTGTAAATTTTGTACTGACATTTCGTCCTTATCCCATTTAATGTTTTCTTTTCGATAGTAAGCCAAATTAAAATAGTATATTGTAATCAAAGATTTGGTTTAGTTAATACGACAGTTGCAAATGGAAAAAAGTCACTGTTCAAATAGAGGCGCCTTGGTCAGATCATCAATATATCAACATCCTGTCATAACCGTCGGCACAAACTTTGCGTCATGTCGGCAAAGATTGCCAACGGAAGGGCTCCAAAAGGTAAATGTCTATCATAGACCAGAGCGTTCTATCTTGATCCATGTTCCAATTTCAACAGCATTTATAAACCTTGTTCTAATTCAAGAAAATCCTTGAAGTTGTGTACATGGTAGAGGTCCAAAGTTGATATACGAGATCCATAACATAACCAAATGAAAAGGAGTGATTGTCATTTGTCAACCGTTGTTGATGTATCACTGTTCTTTTTCTTATAATTTGTCTGGTCATTGGTCAAGGTTTCGGTGAACTCAGAATCATTAAGGATTGAATGCTACTTATCCAAAGCAGAAACATCTATATATTAGTCATATACTATAAATATATAAGGCTACCGACATGAACTTAATGGATATCTCAGAGTTCCAAAATATCTTGTTCCACCAACACACACCTGAAGAACCTTCAAAAATATATTGATATCATATTAATTAATGCCAAGAAAATCTTTCTTGATGTCACTCTACTGAATGAAAAAGAGGACAGTCATTGATTCTTCTAATAAATCGCAAAACATCAAAGAGAGACGTGTTGCTTTGAAATTAATCATTTCCTAATACCTATTTAAACATAAATTCTTTATTACCTAAAAAACTTAAGGGTTTTGAAATTGTAAGAAACTCTTCCTTTCACCTTTTATGTGTTCAAACTGTTGATTCCACAAGAATAACTGTCCTAAAACTATTTCTTAGTGTATCTCTCTCAAGTGTGTCCGAATTTATTTAACTTTTGGTTCATATCATAGGACAAAGTGAACCAAAACCCTTACATTTCTCTTGTTACACAGCAACTCTCCTGTTTAAATGTTGATGCTGTCGTTTATGATTGAATATGAAGAAAGTTATGATTAGCAGAAACATTGTGTGCAGTGTAACTTTGGCTCCAGATGCATAGCATAAGAGAATGGATACACCAGTTATTTGTCATATACTATATATCACTCTCTAGAAGAGCTTAGATACATACATACCAGAGATCCTGAAACTTCTACAAACTTCCAGAAATAGTTTTTATTCATTAATACAAATCTGCCGCAAAAGTACCCCAAAAGGGCAACAAACCCCACACATGTATAGAATCGTCTATGTATTACTAAGGAGAAAGAAAGACCCATGACAAAAGTAGAATCCTTCTAGCTAGGTTCCCCCAACTGGTTAGACCGTACGGAACTACGGAACTACGGATCTAACAAAACAACGGATCACATAAACCATTCCCTAAAACCGGTGGCATCTCGCACCAAACCCAGCGATGATGAAAGTAACCTTATCTCATTCCTTGACCTTATCCCCTTCCATATACACCTTATCGCAACCTTCCCAGCAGCATCCTTTAAAACCAAGATTAGCTTGAACCAACAAAGAGGGCAAACCAAAGACAGACACAAACACTCACACTCACTCAAACATTTTTCTTTTGTAGGAGACAACAAATATTCTCATAATCCTGTCGGAGCAATTATCTTGAATATTCAACATACTTAAGACTGAAACTTATAACTATTTGTAATCTGGAACAACTTGTGTAGGTTGTTCTCACAAACCCAAACAAACACAAAACAAATTGACTTACTTATAGAAACAAGAAGAAATCATTGATCAGAGGGTATAACTCCAAAGGTTATCTCCGTCAGAATTGCCAGGCGAATCATCAGAAGAAAAGGAACTGATCCTAGGGGGACTAACCTGCATTCCCCTGGCCATTTCATCAAGCAAATTCGGCATGTTCAACAACTCATCCTCATCATAGTACTCCTCACGCCTTTCCAACTCCTGTCCAATATGAGGGTTTACCGCTTGCCCACTCTCCTGCGGCGCCCTCACGATCCTGGCCTGCGCAGCAGCAGCAGCCGCAGCGCGAATATCGGTGGCCGACAATGACGCGGGAATCGGGTACGAGAGTATGGAATTGGGGAAGTTAAGGGGCGTGTCGGGTCCCTTCAACGCGAGAGCCGCAACATCATAAGCGGCCGCAGCCATTTCCGCTGCCGGGTAAGTCCCGAGCCAAATGCGCTTGGTTTTACGTGGCTCCCTTATCTCGGACACCCACTTACCGCTACGGCAGCGCGTCCCCCTGTAGCGGAAGGCGGTGGAAGGAGTGGGAGACGGAGAGGACGTGGTTGGGGTTGGCGAAGAGGAGGAAGAGAGAAAGAAGTTATCAGGGACTTGTATTGGTGGGGGTGGCAGTGGGACGTTTGGAAAAGGGTTGTCATCCATGTAGAATTAGTAGAAGTAGTAGTAGTTGTTGTAGGCAGGCACATAGAACGAACTTTGTTGGTTGGTTGTGATGTTGCTGTTGTTGGTGATGTTATGTGGAGATTAAGGAAATTGATGAAAGTGGCTGTGGTGCGTGGTCGTTGGTAATAATTAAGGGTTAGAGAGGTGAGAGAGTGAGTTGGAATGAAAGCAGAAAGCAATGGTTGTTTTTTTCTGGATTGGGGGGATTAATAAATAATAGTCATGTAATAATAAAAGGGAAGCTCAACTGAAGCTGAAGCTGAAGCAATGGGATAGATAAAGCGTGGGAAAGTCGCGTGGTGGAAGGGACTTTAGTTAATGTTGTGCTGGCTTGTATACGGGTTTTGGTAGTATACGTTGTGAAGTTGAAGTGAGGCCACACTCTGAACACGTATTAGGCGCACCATTCGCACCAACAAATTAATTCTAGCTGTTTACTTGCTGGTCGATCATCGGGGATCATGGCTTTCACTCTTTTTGTACACATGGGGATGGGGTCTCTCTTTATGACTAATAAATTTTAATGACCACATTTTGTGTACTGCTATACGAGTCTCACTACCTTTTCTTTTTCTTTTCTTTTCTTTTCTTACCCTCTCTTTTCCTTCATCATCCATATCATACACTTACTCCATCAACTCACTTCCTCACTTCTAGCCACTCCACCCTCTCCTAACCTAACTCATCACATTCACTTCACCTCTAAATATTACCCCAAATCTTTTCAACTTCAAAGTCATATAATGCATAAGTATATTTTACAAGTTAATTGTAAAATTGATTTTATGAAATTTATATAAATTTAATATTCACTTCATGAAATGATAATATAATCATTTAGATTATACTCTAGTAAGAATTTGTGTTAGGTTGTATTGAAGATTACAAAATCTATATTCACTAAAAGGTAAGATTATTTCACTTTATATAAATCTCATCGTATTTGATAAAGTTAAATTATACTTACCTTACTTCTTAATATTAATTAATATTTACATACTTGCCTTATTGATTTTTATATCATAGCAATGTTAGCACTATTTCTAATAGGAAAACTATTTATATCTAGGTTTTTTAAATTATTTATTCAAATACTTTAGGTGTCAGCTGCTTAAACGCCTATTTTGACCATAGGCACTTGTTTTCATAAAAGTTATATTAAGTTACAATTTATGCTTTTGGCAAACTACATCAAACATATACATTTTTAATAGGCTCTCTCTAAAATAAATAAATACACACGTATATATGTATATACTCATAATTTTAATATACACTTAGTTATTTTACAGAAATATGTTCACATGTTATATTTGATTTTTATAAAGTATATTTAATGTGTTAGTAAATCACTATATTTCTAAAAATTAAGCGAGACTAAACTACACATTCGTATATACACTTCCCAGAACTTGAATTATAGAATATTAAAGTTTTCTCAAAAGGGGTTGTGGAGGAAAAGTTTCTATCATCACAACATGAATTATAGATGGAGTTGAAGTATAACTGGTTTTTGTGAGGGAAGAAATTTTTAGAGGGCAATCAATGGAGAAATATCATCAACGGGAAGGGTAAATTTTTTAAAGAAAACTTTAAGTCTCTTGATTTTTTCTTTAATTTTTTTTTCTTTTGTATAATTGACATATACATATGTATATGGGTTAGAGCATTTTAACCACTCCATTATTGATATTTTTTCTGATAAAAAAAAAGAATGACGAGCATATGTTAGACAAACATATTTATTTAATTAAAATTACAAAAAAGAAAATTGGATAAGGCAAACAAATTATTTTTCGGAAAGCCTACCGAGAGGCAATGGAATTATATTACCTTGACAAATTAATGTTATATTCCTAGATTTTATTATAAACTGCAATAAAATTACATAAGAAAGTTGGACGAGTTTTCAAAATATACATTACATTTTTTTAATATAATTGATGTTCATTAAAAGTATCTATCGATAGTTTTTTTCCTAATAAATAAATAAATTAAATGAATTTGAAATACTTTGTTTTAATCCTGATAAAAAATGTTTAAGACTAGCCTCCTACACTTCAAATAACTAGCCAAAGTCAAAGAGTAAAATGACCATAAACAAATAACAGAAGCTGCACAAAACAGCATCTGAACAACAGCACTAAAATCCTAACATAACTAATCTGGATAGTATTCATTTGAAAAAACTTATAATTGGAGGTGATGTTTAATAAGAAGTAATTTCATATTTAATAATAATGGTTTAATTTCCATGGTAATTTTTTATTTATAAAAGAATCAAACATGGGTATCAGGTTGTACCTCTTTTGCGATTTGTTTATCAAGATGTGTTTTGTTTTTTGTTTATGATATATTGGAATGTATTTTTTTTTATAAAAAGGTTTGTGCTTCCTATTAATTTATTTTTTGCTGATTAAAAAAAATTCAGTGATAGCTCACTCACTTTAACCACCTAGTTTAGACTTTCTGATAAAATTTAAAAACTGAAATTGAACAATAAATACATATTTTAATTTAACTTATTGTATGCATATATAGACTCACAAGTTATTATATACTAAATGCTAACTTTTAAATTCATAAATACTTGTTTTTTTAAATAAATGTAAAATAAATTTATTAATGAAAACGTGGACAAAGGATAAATTCTATTTAATAGTAACAAAAAAAAGTTAATAACTACTGTATAATAAATAAGTAATAAGTGTGTGGATGCATCTATGTAGCACAAGTACTGAAACGGACATTGATATGACACATATACAAATACGGAGATACATAAAATCTATAAAATGAAGGACATAGGGACACGAATCTATATATTATATAAATTGACGATAAAGATTTATGTGCACATGTTTCAAATTATTTTTTGGAGCAAAAAGATGCTTTTCATGACTGGTTCACAAGGATTTGTTTCTTATTTTTATAATCATAATAACAATTTTTGAATTTTTAAAAAATTAATGTATTTTTTCTTTTTAAAATTGTGTTAGAACCGTATTAGAATTGTCAGAAATCTAACAAATACTTTTTGAATTGGATACTTCACGGATACGTGTCTTACATGTATCATACGAGTATCGATGTCCGATACAAGTATCAGACAGACACTAACACGTCATTTAAGAAGAGTGTCTGAACTTCTATATATAAATTGTCTTGTAAAGAGTGTGTTAAAAATAACCTATATTAGTGTATAGATTATATATGCCAAAGTACTTACGATTAAATGATACGTGAGATATAATATTTTCACCATAACAATGAATATGATTTTACCTACAGTAATTTGTACAGTTATTAGATTTTGTCCAAGTTTATACCCCAATTGATATGATCGGACTCATTACGCATCTCAACAGAACCAAGTCACAAATCCTGATTTAAAAGCAAAAATAATGAACAAAATGTATAAAGACTTAAAGCATTGACATGATAGCACATAAAACCTTCGTCTGTAATAAATATGTCAACTAAAGTTTTTTAATCAGAACCTCTTTTTAAAGTTATGAGATCATTTGTCTGGTTATATTAATCATCATAACTTTATTTCCTAATCAAGAATTTTTTTCATTATTCACCTCGAAAAAAGCAAGGCAACAAATTGAAAGAAATAAACCTAATCATTGAGTGCAAATGTTTATTTTAAAAACTCAATATTAATAAAGTGAAAAGTGCTATGCGGAACAGGATTTTTTTTAAATAAATAAATAAAATAGAGTATTTCATGGATGTTGAACTCTTATATATATATAAAACCCAAATATAATTCCTACAATACCAAAAACAGATCCTGTTAGGCTATGTACTTTTCAGCCAATGCTTTGAAAAATACTTAACAGGATTGTTTCAAAGTCCAGCAAAAACTAGAAAAACATAAACATACATCTGCTAAAAGGATGCATAGGCAATAACTTTAAGTGAAATATCAGCTGGAAATTTGAAGTGGGTGACTGGAAACAGGAGCAGGAATAAATCTTTGTGTGGGTGGCTGCAAAATAGTGTAGTAGTTCAATGAGTGAGGTATAAGATTTTGTTGAGTTTCAATATATATAATAGGTTAATAATTTTAAGAGTAGTTTTTTGATTATGGATAGTTTTGTAAGGTTTGTTGTCAAAATTTAACTTTTTTTATTGTAATCATGGTATTTACCTTTTAATTATTTAGGTGTGTCTATCTTTGTTGGTATTCCAAAATGTTATTTTTTGCCGCCTTTAACTGATCAAGTCAAGTTGAAGCTAATATCTTGGAAAGGAAAATCTCTTAGCATGATAGGTCGGAATTAGTTGATTAATACGATAATTATTGGATTTCTAACTTATAGTTTTAATATGTATAAATGGTTTGTTTTAATTCTTAAGCAAGTTGAGTAGTGGTGTAGAAATTTTATTTGAACGAGTAATATACTGGAAATACAATTAATTTTGGTAAGATTTGTTCTTCTCTTGAGAATGAAGGTTTGAAGATTATTAATCTCCATCATGAAAATAATGTGTATCTTCTTAAGCTTGTTTGAAATTTTGCTTATAGTAATAAGCCTTGGTCTCTTCTCCTTAAAGTCTGAGTTTTTAAATCAAAATATAAGCTTATAATGGTTTATAGATCCTCATCTATTCGGTCTCGAATTAAGTAGTTTTATGATACCATTTTTTATCATATTTCTTGGACTATTGGTACATGTACTCTTATTAATTTTTTGAATGATAAATGGTGTTCTACTACTTCTTTCTCAAACATTGCAGGGTTATCTAATGGTGATAGTATTTTAGATACAGTCTCCCAATTTTGGATCGGTTGTGATTCAAATATTCCCTTGTCTTTACAGCAAAATATTCCTAATTGGACTCTAGATGAGTCTGGTCGTTTCACTCTTAAATCGGTTAAGACTTTTTTCTTGGATCCAGGAGCTCCGTGTGGTTGGGGTAAAAACATTTTGTCTTCATATATTCCTCCTTCCAAAACTCTAGCACTCTGGAAAGTTTTTCATGGGCGACTTCCAACAGATCAACATATTCATGATATAGATTATCCTGGTCTTGCTACTGGTGGATGTATTTTTCGTGGGGGTATGGAGTAGTTTATTGGTGGTTTTTCTGCGTTTATTGATGTTTAGATTGCTTTGATTGCTGAGTTTTATGGAGTTATATATGTTATGGAGGAAGCTCAAAAGATGGGTCTTACTAATGTATGTTTTGAATGTGATTCTGCATTGGTTAGTGGTGCATTTACTGCTAGGACTAAGATTATGTGGATGCTTCGTAATCGGTGGAACACTTGCCTTAATTACTGTGGGAAAATAAAGTTTAGGGTTACTCATATTTTTCATGAAGGGAATGTGTGTGTGGATAAGTTGACTAACTTAGGATTCATTCATAGAGATTCATTTCGTTGGTATAATAGGCTTCCTTCTAGTATATTTTTAGAATTCTTTATGAATCGGTATATTTTACATATATATTGTTTTTGTTAACATATGTGTTTTGGTATAATCCCCCAATATTTTTTTTTTGTATTTTCTTTCTTTTTCTTTTTTCTTCTAATAATATTTTTTTTATGTGATGACAAATGATTGTTGTTACTTGGGGTATCAGTCTAGCTGAGATGTCAAGTTGCATAGTGATATCTAACATGAAAATTTTATATAAAAAAAGTATCCTTATAATAAGTATTCTTATAGTATATGTTAATCAGGTTTATATATGGCACGACTTAAAAGTATAAACTTTCATGAAATATATTTTTATTATGTTTTAATTTTTTTAAAATTGGTACTCATGTCTGATTCAGTGCTTGAAGCGTATCAGGTAGTACTTATGAGAGAAATTTGATTAATGAATTAGTGAGGTGGTAAGAGTTTTTGTTGTTGGTTTTATATTCATTTATCTGCACTTGAATTGGTTGTGGGTTGTTAAAGGTACATGGTTGCAAGTTGTTTCGGGAAGCAGACTTTTGGAGTAGTCAAAAAAGGTGACTATAAATAGAAGTTATTTGGTTGGTTATAGAGAAAAAATTGGTCTGTCATTTTCTCTTGAAGAATCAACGAAATGACACTTTCTGTTGGTTATTGATATTGAATTGAAAAGTTGGAGGAATTATGTTTGCTTAAGTGTGATGTGAAATTAGATGCGTGATAAATATTTGTATGCTAGTTTATAATTGTTATGAGTCTTTTAATCTTTTTTTCTTTTTTGAAAGACATCTTGTATTTACTAATTTGTTTGACATCCTGTAAGGAAGAGAAAGACCTTGTTAGGGGTTATATAGAGGCAAGTGTGTTATATGGACGGTTTATGTTGAGCTATTAGATGTAATTTTTTTATAGTAGGGTTGAAGTATCTTTTAAATACTTTAATTTATTTATTTTTTCTTTGTTGATAAAAAAAATAAGTATTTTTTAAGAATTCTAGTAAATACACTATGTTTTGTATGGTGGTAGAGTGTATATCAAGTTACTCTATCTTGTATAAGGGTTGAAACACCCATTAAATATTTTTCTTCAATTTATTTATTGTTTGTCGAGTAAAAAGAACAAAATATAAATTATTTTATATGGATTAAACCATTCAAATGTTTTATTAATAAAATTAACTGATAACTGATGTTAATACTAATTTTATGAACATGAAATTTATTTTTAAGTCTAATTCTTTGATGAATTACCACAACTAGGTAATCATAGATAGGAAAATCATCTTTGAAATAATGTATCATTTAATTTTCTTAAGGGTTAACATTCATTTTATCATACTCATCGACCATGGCTATATGACATAACTCAATTTAACCCATATTGGCATTCCCATAATTGATTGATGGAAAAGGAAAGATTGGTCACTAGAAGTTCAATTGAGGATTCGGAGAAAGAAATAAAAAAAATATATATCTTTATTCAAATTCTGCTTATGTTTTCTATGCCATAGGTGAAACCCAATGCGTAGTTACAGGAAAAAAGAAAAAGTAAAAAAAAATGGCAAGTTATTAGTAGATTACAACATATTACTACAATGTTCTCTTGCATTTCAATTATTTATTTTAAGTAATTTTATCGTGTTTTTTTTTTTACTTTACTCTGTCGTTTAATTTACGCATTTTGCCTATTTATTTTATTATTTTCTTTTAAATCTCGAATAAATTTTATTTCGAGTAATATATTGATTTGTGAATATGTTTGGGAATATTCATGTTCAGTTTATAATAACTTAACCTATAAGCGCGCCAGGTAAAAAACTCATGCGTTATATATTATAGCCAATAATTTATTCATTGTAATCGTTTGAATTTTAATATTTTCAAATTCATTTTAGTAGAATTATCGAAAATATTTGTGAATTATCATTCAAATGATGCTGATTTGAGTCAAAACAATATCTAAATATTGGTAAACCAATAAGTACTAAAAGTAGTTGTTTGAAAATGGAAAACCAACTCCTTTTAAACATCCAAAATTTTTAAAAGAATAAATTGGTGATATATGATGACGAAGAGATTTAGATTATTAAAATCGAAAAACATCGTACAGAAAAATTAAAAAAAAATCTAAATCAAGCTTGGACTTTAAAGACAAAATCTGGAGTTATCAATGCAAAAATATATAAGAAATAAAATAAAATGGAAATGAACTTCGATTAAAAAAAAAGAATGGAAGGGTATTTCTATTTAAAAAAAAGATTTCAATTGCTGAAAAATATGAAAAAGAATTTCGATTTAAAAAGTTGAAAATTCGATGGTTAAAAAAACATCGAAAGAGTTATGATTATAAGAACAGTAAAATCAAACACAGTTTGGATTAAAAAGAAAATCGAAGATGTTTTCGATTAAATAATCAATCATTTTATATTTATAATAAAGAGTTTTGATTAAAAAATTCAAATAGCAATTTGATTGAAAAAAAAACTCAAATAAGACTTTTAGGATATAATATACTTTCCATTTATAGAAAATTTTGATTTAAAAAAATTGAAAAGTAATTCGACAAGTAAAAATTGAAGAGAATTCGATTAAAAAAAAGAGAGTATCGATTTATGAAACAAATTCGAAAGAGTTCTATTAAAAAAATATTGAAAGATTCCAATAAAAAAATCGAAGAACAATATCATTTGAAAGAATATTATTTACTATTTGAAAAGAATAATTGTTTGAAATTGATTTTTTTTTTAAAAAAAAATTATGAATATTAGATCGTTGTATAACGAGGCTAGATAAAAAAAAATGCAGGGTCAAACTTTGATTAATTCGAGTCAAAAACAGATTTTAGTATTTATATTTTTTTATTACATTCAAACAAATTTAATACTGGTGGACCTCTTTGTTAATAGTGACTTTACTTTGATAATTGAAAGAATGTACCTTAATATTTTGAAATCCATGTTTCTTTTACATAATGAAGATTAAAATGTCATCAAGGGTAAAAAAATTCAACTAATAATGGTGGAGATCAAATATTAAAACTAAGAGGGAGAATGATTCCGTGATTTGAAGTTATTGTGTAGTTAATAGGAGGTTATGGGTAATTAGGAATTTTGTGTTCCGTACACATTAAGTTTGTATTGAAACTTATAAACATTCATATAAAAATCTAAGTGACGGGACATTCATGGATAGATGACTAGTATAATACTTTCAAGCATTATATTTCAATAATTTACTCTCTACTTTCGGTATCTTTATCGTTTTTTTTATTAACTTTTTTCTATCATTTAATTTACATATTTTGTCTATTCTTTTTACTATTTTCTTACTAGTAATATATTTGATGGTAAAGTTGTTTGTGGACATTCACATTCAATTTATAATAATTTAACACATACATATATGATAAAGAATTTAGTATGAAAGAAGTGTAACATCCCAATTACCTTATGAAATTATGATTGTCATGAAATTTAATATACAAACAAAGTTTACATAATCACGTTATTCTATTATAAATTATTATAAAGGAATTTCTAAATATTTATATCATCAAACAAAATATTAAAAATTTAAAAGAAAAAGTCTATTATTTTAGAGTTTCATAACTTGTAATCCTCTGCTCACGTGCAACACACGATCATGGCAGGTTTTTAAACAAAAAAAAGAAAAACACCAACATGAAAACAAGGTAAGCTAGTGGTTTTTAAAAGTTTCGATAAAATTTTAGATTTAAATTATTCAATCACAATTATATGAATCATCACAATTCATTCATTCCAAATATACTAAACATCCAAGTGTCTCTAAATATATAATGTTTCACATCACTCATGCTAGAAATCCAGACATAGTTCAATATCATTGACGTCAGAAGTCCACTGGCATTCACACACAAACACTTGACTGTACTTTCGAAAGACCGTGCATTGATTCAGACTTAGAGATATGCACCTGTTATACAACTCCTGTTGTGAAATCCTCACAACCATATATACATATAAATCAATTCAACCAACCACCCTGTATGACATGGCTAATTTCTATGACTTGTCAGACCATATTAATTTTCAAACCGTAAACAGTCATATGAACCTGTTTCGACTCTCACTACATGATAATCTTCATTTATATGATTTCAATATACTAGTACAACCAGGATATTTCCTACTAAACAAATTCATTATCAATGCAAATCCTAACAATCTCAACATGATATTTTTTTTCCTAAAAATACTATGTCTCTATCAAATCCTACATGATTTATACTTCAACTCATTCATCAACATATCATTCAATGACACAAAAATTTATGTATGAAAACACTTTGAAAATATTAACAATAATCACATAACATTAAATTTCACAAATCAATTGAATAAATTATTTTAAACACTTATGTTGCTTAAATTTAATCAAATATAGGTCTTGGAAAGTTGTAATCACTTTCATTTTACAAAATGATAATTTTTCAAAAGATTTAATTCAATTTGATGACCTATAAAAAATAAAAGAAAGTAGATAAAAAAAAAAACAAAGTAGGTAAGAAACAATGACCAAATACTATCAAAATGGTTCGAGCCCATGAAGTTGGGGCTTAAGCCCAGGAAAATCCGCTAAGCGCTGGAAAATTTGGCTTGAGTGAATTTGAGACAAAGAACACCAAAAAACTGTAGCTAAAATCTACTTATTGCAGGAAAATTTTGCTAAGTGGATTTGAGGTCCACAACACCCCAAATTCTGCATATCCAAATCGGATTAGCACAGGAAAATCCTACTGCTCAAATTTGAGACCAAAAACAGGTATACCTAAATTTAAAACTCAATTTGTCCAGTAAAAACCAAGATTAAACCTCATAATGCATATCACATTCAATTTAAATCATCAACCACTTATCCAATTATTTAAAACTTTCAATCATTTTCATCAATTAACATTTATTTTAATAAAAAAACACATTCTATAATAAAATTTTGGAATTTGTAATCACGTCACCTTCATATCTACATCTTCTAAACTAAAGTTCTATTGAAAGATAATATTAGTTTCCCTTACCTGTAGAACTTATGTCCAAAGCAACCTTCCAAAATATAAGTTAGAAATTAGATACAGAAACCTCAGGACTTGGAGCAAATTATCCAAACATCAACAAATTTCAGTATAAGATAAATGAGGTTGAGAGTAATACTTTTCTCAACTAACCACACCAAGATTGAGGACAAAATCATAAGAAAAAAATATAGAACAATGATTTTCTAGAGAAACAAACTTACTTCATTAGAAAATATGATCGGGTGGGAATGATTTATGGTCCCTCGGGTACTCTGAGGTGCAATCAGATTCTGAAATGAATGAGTTTTGGAATGTGGAAAAATGGAGAGAAGGGAGAGGAGAGGTTATGGGAAGAGAGAGATTGGAAATTTGGGAGGTGCAACTATGAGTTTACAAGAAGTACTTATCTCTTTTCTCAACTACTTTTGAGATTATATTTTCTTTTTTAACAAAATTCACTAAAAACAATAACCAATTACATAGGATTAGAAATTTTTTCATGCCATGAATTTTGAATTCAATTTTTTCAATTTCATTTTCATGCTAGCAGCTAATTAGATTCAAAAGTTGGTAGATAAATTTTTTGGTAACTAATTAAAAATTAATTTAAAAATTATTTATAAATAATAGAAACTACTTTAGATACTAATATTTTTTTAGTCTCTAAAATAATATCTAATTTAGTTAATGTATTTACTAGTTATTTTTGGTTTCTAATAATGTTGTAATTTTTTTATAAAAAAAAAATCTTGTGAAAGGTTGATTTTTCTTATATCGAGCTGAGACGAATTCGTCTTTGTCAGTATTGTTTTCCTTGTCACTGTAAAGATAACATCAATATTTTTTCGATTTACTTAAAGAAGCAATAAACTACATGGTGTTTTTGGAGCTACCTCACAACAATATATATGATAGACATCCGAAAGAAATATCAAACACATTGTTGCGTGATATGTACACATAATATTGGAGTTTTCCAATTATAATTTTAATATTTAGCACAATCGTGTGGAAAAATTATAACTTTATGAGTTTTTTAAGTTACGCAGCATAACATGAAGTGATTTTTAGCGTGCCTACTTTATGCATGCTAAGAAGCATCATCACATGATGAATTATGGAGGAAAAAATGGCACCACGCTCAAACTGACTTTCAAAAAACCATGTCTTTTAATATAATTGTGGTCAAGTTGAGTATAAAAGGATGCCCAACTACTTGTTTTCAATTTATTTTAACACCTCTTAGTGTTACAAACTTTAGGCATTCAAGCCTTTATTTTGCATAAAAAATTTTAGTTATTTTCGTTGAAGAATTTTTCTTTTCACTTTTTGGAAGAGAATAATGATGAGCCCTTACAGTTAGGGGTGACAAAGTGGGGCGGACCGTGCGGGTCGGCTCTTCGCTCGCGACTCGCGATAAAAAATGCGGGGCGGACTAACGTTTGCAACCCGCTAACCCACATAACCCGTGGTCTGCGCGGGCCAGCAACAGGCGGGGCGGGCTGGCTCGCTAGCCCACAAAAAAAATATTAATTGACTTGACATAATGGTCTAGTGGAGGAGTGACAACTTTGAGGGAAAGAAAGTTAGGTTTTCACTCAAATCACAACGTAGTTAAGTTGTTCCAAAAAACACACACAACACACGACGCACTCTCCTTTGCAGCGCCGTCACTCGCTCCGCTTGCGACTCTGCGTGGCTTTGCCTGCAATTGTTGCGCGCTACTGCCGCTCCGCTGCTACACACCGCTACTGTCTCCGCTCCTCCTCTACGTTTAAAAAAAAAAAAAGCGAGTCGGCCCGCAAGCGCGCGAGCCAACCCGGACAGGCCAACCCGGCTCGCATTTTTTAGGGCCTAAGCGGGATAGATCGACCCGCTTTATCACCCCTACTTACCGTTCTTGTAATTTCTATTTTCTCTTTCTGTATAATAATCAATAATTTCATTTTCTCTTTTATATATTTAGTGTGGATGACTAATTTATTGTATACAATTTCCTTAAGAATACTAATTTATGATTTTGAGTAATTTATGCTTGATTTGTTACATTATTTAATTGATAAATGTTGTTTTTACAAAATAGTATTTTTTTCAAAATATTTTTTAAATCCATTAATTTAGCTTGGCCAATTAAATTAATTGATATTAGAAATTACTAATTGTGTACAATCAATCTTAATTTCTAATTCTCTTTATATCATTATTTTAGATAAATATATAATAGTTGGTTGGAAACAAACCAAATGCAATGTATAGGGGAGTTGTTAGAAAAGACAATCCTAAACTTTTAGTAATGGCTTAATCTTTTAAAAACATTTTTTATTATTATTTTAAAAAAAATATGATTCTACCTCTCTAAAATCGCTTGTTATTGTTACCCTCAAGTGATAATCATGCATTAAGCTCTACAATAGACAATGACTGTTACCCTCAACTTGTTGACGTTATGCATGATAATCTTAGTACTTACCGACAAATAAAGACAATGTTTAATAAATAACTATATATTAGTGACCCAAAACACTATTTATGATAATGATCCTAAACAATGTATGAGTAATTTCACGTTTTTCTTTAATATTCATCTCTTATGTTAAATTAATGAATTCTTAAAAACTTTTTATCATCAAGTGAAAAGTGTTCATCCACATATTTTCATAGTCAATGAAAAGACCATTAATTAAGGACAGACAAAGACTATTATGGAAAAAAAAAAAACAAAGAAAAGACTATTAAGGAATCCTAAACAAGTGTGTTGGTGTTAAATTATTTAAAAGCTAATCAATCACATCGCTATTATACCGTTGTTAGGAAATGCAAAAGCAAAATATCTTTGGGAATATAACTTTTTTCTCTGTGTTTATTGGGTGTGTGGTGAAATCATAAAAAATCTGCACTGTACATTTTGCGATCATTTAGAGCTTCTGTAATTGGTTACCGAGTTTTGCCTCCCTGGTCCACACATTACGCTAGCTAGTACACTCCCATTCCCATTTGGAATATCCCTTGTCGCTAACATCTTTGCATTTCTGGTTTCACCCCTAGTTTTCACTTTGCATATTACACACGTCACAAACAACAAATAATACAAAATAAAACTCTGTTCATAGTGTACAAAAGGGAAAGGAGGTGGGGTTTAGATCATCTAACTTGTGGAGAAACAAAAAGATAAAGAGTAACACCAATCCTTGTTCTTTTAGTAAGACAGATATCCTTTTATTAAAACATACAGTTAAGTCAGGTGGTTTCTAGTCTTATAGTATTGTATTTGTGAAGTTATATTTTATTTATATAGGATAGTGATTTTCATCCTTTATCATTGTATCTGGTATTTTTTTTGAGTTGTATTTTTAAATTGATTACAATCCCGCATATACGATCAATCTCCATAAGAAATAAATGAGATTTTTTTCATTAACTCTTGAAATCGAAATTAAGACCATTTTTTCACATGATTGAGCTTGATCCATGATCTAACAGTCCCCTAGTGTCCGGCGTAAGCCAATAAGATTAATAAGTTCATAATCATTAAATTCAGATATCGATGCTTTCACTCTATTATTGAATTCGATCCATTACCTCACAATATCCTTTATATATAATTAATTTATGTGTAGAAAATATTTGGTATTTTATTATATTTTTCATCACTACAATAAAATCATGAAATAGAAACCAATTTTAGAAACCAAAAAATAATTAGTTACTATAGTGACTAAATTAGATACCATTTTAGGAACTAAATAATTTTTTTGTTTCTAAATTAGTTTTTATTATTGTTAAATGATTTCTAAATTGGTATCTAATTAGCAACTAAGGTTTTTGCTACCAAATTTAGAAACTAAATAATTGGTAGTTAAAACCTTGATAACTAATTAGATACCAATTTAAAAACTATTTAACAATAATAGAAATTAATCTAGAAACCAATTTTTTTTTTTAGTTTCTAAAATGGTCTCTAATTTAGTTACTTTTGCAACTAATTATTTTGGTATCTAAAAATTGGTTTCTATTTGATGATTTTCTTGTAGTGTATGTATAATAGATTATGAGAGATTATAATATAATTTATTATGATTTTTTTTCTTTTTTATTATAGAATTATGAGTTTTTTTTCACTCTATTATAACAATTCAAATCATTTTCCTTTTCATCCTCTTTTCACTAATCTAAGTAATTTCACTCCCTCGATTTTCATCTTTCACAACAAAGTGTAACAAATATTCTATTTTAAAGTTACATAGCATTTAACCAAGTTTCTTGATGAATAGTTATAAGGTACATCTGGTGCTCGCAAGTTTTATTCTTACACTGTTAAAATAATATTTAATCAACATAAAGTACATCTCACAAGCATATATTAATTTACTATTAACATTGAAATACTGAGTGGATCATATATAAAGAAGTTGCAAACTTTATTACATATAACTAAAAATTAAGATGAATAATCAAATTGGAATAATATGCAGAACTTAATGTACGTATTTAGTAGTACAACAAATATCTTATTGCTCTATGGCTAGGGTCCCCTTACCCACACCCTAATCACGTGGGAGATATGGTATGACCATTTGACACCATTTAGGTTAAGATGGAGGGCCACAACAAAACAATTTTCAGGTCAAGCACCCTGCGATCCTTGCAGTCTTAAAATATCTATAAAAAGTAACTGAATCATATCTTTAGAGAATTTACCTTTTTCGTATATTATGTCGTATTTCGTTCATACGCCTTTCTATCATTTCTACCAACTTAAAATATAAATTTCATATTTTAAAAGTATAAAATTGATAATTATAAATTAATATTATAAGATTGAGTTCACTTTAATATATGATTTTAGAGTTTTTTAGAGTCTATTTCAATTAGATTTGTTAGATTTATTAGATCACATATTATCAAATCACAATTAGATCAGTCTCAACGTAACAGTGATGTGTAGAATATCCTATTACATTGATTATGGATGAAAATATTTCATAGTATATGAATAATGCAAACTCTATCTTATAAGTTAATTTTGTAAAATTAAGTTAAATTTTAAATTTATTTTTTAATATAATAAAATAATAGTTTAAAATCTATTATAAAATTGGTTGGACTTATAAAATTTTTGTCTCTGAAATTTTAAAAACTTAAAAGTAACTAAATCTTTGACTAGTGAAAGTTGTTATGGAATTTTAAGAAGTGAAATAAGTAAATATTTAAGTCATGGAACTTGTTTTTTTCATTACTCTAAATCCTTGATCTCTTTAATATTTTTTTAATAAATACGATATAGCATAAGTTATAAAAGACAGTTAAATTGAGTTATTTAAAGTTAGTTATTTTAAGAATGTAGAAATGAAAGAGATAATAAAAAATGAATTGAATGGTTGAAAATAGGAAGAGCCAAAAGGTAAGTTAGCAGAGGACTATTGCGTTCCAACCAATGAGCACTGAAACGGTTTTGTCCGTGTCCAAAATCTCCACCGATTGCCAGTTTGTCCGGTTTTTGAATTTTATTGTCTGACTTGATGTTTTGGTTTTAAAAGAATGGCAGTATAAAATAGTAAAATAGATATGGAGAGCAGATAAAATCTAATTTATGGACACAATCCAACCAATCATTTCTGTTAATAGTGTGTGGCACTGACTCACTCACCCACCACTCCAAGGATCTACATTCTTCTTCTTCTTCTTTTCTTTTTCCTATTATAACAAATATATTCCTCTACTTTACCCAATATGTTTTATATTCATTTTCACACTATATATCAAAACTTTATCTCATTTGTGTCCCTCAAACATTAATATTAAATATAAAATTAATATAATGTTATAATACTACAGTATAAGTACTGCCAAGAAAATAAAATTAAGATGTGGAAGAAAACGCGATGAAAAATTCTGGAGATGACTTAAAAAAAAGGGTTTAATTCTTTTAAAGAAAAAAGTGAAATATTTAAGATAATAAATTATTTACATTAAAAATTTAAAATATGGTAAAATAAAATAATTTTTTATGTTAAATTTTACACTCTTCCTTTGATAAAAAAAAATTATACTCTTTATTTAAGTCATACTTTCTTGTCCATCCCATTAATTATTATTTTAGCTTAAATTAAATAGTAAGAGATCATTTTGGTTTGAATAAGATTATAAATATACAATGTCTAAATCATTGTTAGTAGATAAAAATTATTTGTAGTTATTATACAACTCGACCGAGTAATAGTACACTCGTATTTAAAGTTGTTGAATAATAAAATATAGCAGTTAATTTTATTTAAGTAATTCATATAAAATGAATATTCCATTATACTAATAAAATGAAAAAAACAATTATAAGGAAAAAGACATAGTTTGAAAGAACTCCCCCTTGAACTAATAAAGGCACACAGAAAAAGATATCCGTGTCTGCCATGTTTATTGCCAAACTCATGTATGGTAGAAAGCCATTTACCCGACTTCGGTGTTTTCACCGCGTTTCTTCTGTGTTGTTGGACAATAATAAACTCAATTTCACATTAATAATTAATTTTAACTGACTTTAAAATTTAACCCATACAAAAATTAATAATTAAAACTTGATTATTTAGGTTTTTTAAATTTAACTTTTAAACTAAACAATTTAGTTAGGATTTAAAGCTAAAAACTCAATCAAATTGAATAAAACTATTATATAATATTAATATATTATTTTTAGAATTATGAATGAGTATATCTTTTAGTGACTTTTTTTTATTGGGTGACACTCTTACGGGAACGGATGTGTCTGGGTGTCACTCCGTTTGCTTCAAGGGTGACATGCGGGTGAGAGAGCTCATGGAGAGAAAGTGTAGGGGTTGGGGAATCATCTGAAGAGTGAAGAGAAAGGAGAGAGGGATGAGCTGAAAGCCACGACACCCACGTGAAGTTATCATGTTACCCTTCACTTTATTCATTTGATTCTTCACACATGCAACGATAAACCACTGCCATTGCCATGCATTGTTTACGCATGCAATGAGATTCCTGACTTTGGCTCAGGAATCTTTTGATCACAGAGTATCATTTGAATTGCTTTGAATGCAGTGAGTGAGAGTAGATGTGTGCCAATAAATTGTTGATTCACGTATATAAAGCCATGCCTCTGTAAACTTAAGAATTCACTCAAAACAAACTCAAACTATCTTTACAAAGTTGTGAATTGGTTCACTGGGCTTGGAGAGGTTCGTGAGGTAGCAGAGTGGTAGGGGAGTGAGTTTCGTAGTGCTTGTTTGATCTCAGGTTAACTTTCTTTTACTTTTCTAGAGCGCATAATCGATTATCAGTGAAAAACAACAGATTACATAATCGATTATGCTGTTAAAAATAGTGGATAATCGATTATGCTCATCGCATAATCAATTATCTGTTATTTTTTTTTCGAGCATAATCGATTATGTACTCTTGTAAAAGTGAGGTTAATCGATTATGGTTTGAAATAATCGATTATGTTATATTTATAACTGTAGCAATAATCGATTATGTCTCTGAAAACTTTGGATAATCGATTATGCTGTTTTTATAAAGTAATGATTAATTAGTTATCTTCGTGTGTTTTTCAGACTTTTGTGAATTTTTGATTTTTTTTAATAATTTGTGAATTGTTTTCGGACACAACTTTATATTATGCACAAAATTAATAATTTTTTAATTTTTTTATAGACACGGAGAAAATAAAAATTTTAAAATTTGCAAACAGTAAAAAAAATGTTGAAGTTGCATGCCTAAGTGTGTCATATTAATGGAAGGGTAGTATATTTTATTTCTGGTTTAATTATATATTATTTATTCTTATTTCAGGTACTTTGACCGTGATGTTGAATGCATCTTTAGGTTTTTCAGAAAAAGGTAGGTTGTTATTTGGAATCATGTATTTGTCAACTTTAGAGTTGCTTTTTGCATATTATATTTAATACTTTTCTGTCTTGATAATTCTAATGATATTAGGAAAAAATAGAAATGATATTCTCACATCACTTGTCCAAACTGCAGAGTTAATTTCAGTAAAGTAGCAAGTAATTAGGCATGTCTGTTATTACAAGTTAGCACTTGTTAGAAAGTGCATTTAGTACAAAATATCACGGACATGGTCAAAAGACTTGAATTCATGATTCTTACACTATGTTTTGGAAGAAATGACAGTGGGAGAAAATAAAGAGGAAAACAACAAATAAGCTTTTTCTCTGTTTAGTTGGAGAGAAAATGAAAGCAAAATGAGAAGAATTGACTTCTTTATATAACAATTTAAACTTTATATAACCTATATGCAATCTGTAGTTGTTACTAACTATTACTATAAACTATCCTGTTGTGGAGAGTATTTATGTGATTCCTTTTTCCTGTATATTTTAGTATAATTTTAATATTTTTCAGTTATCTTTTGGTATCTTATGCATATCTCATTTTCATCTCCTGTTTTTACTGTAAGGTTGATAGATATTTGGTAGCTGAACTTGTTGAAAGGATTTTGGATCTAGTATTTGGATGGTAAATCAGTTAACTTCATATCATTCCCTCTTCTCTGTTTCAGGTTCAATCTCTCTTTTGAAGAAAGCTTAGATGATATTGATGGTTCTGATGAGGGAAGAGATGAAGCTGGAAAACCCTGTTTTGCTGGCAGTGGCTTTACTAGAAAAGAAGAGGAAGATATTCAAAGGGTTAATAGTGTTTTTATTGTTCGTTTAGAGGGGGAAGAAAATATAGGAATCATTTTTCTAAAGGCAACATAACTTTGCTTTTATATTTTACACCCCGTTTGGCTTAGCTGCTAACACCCTCCATGGACCTCCATTTGGCATATGGTGAAGCATAAAATTGTCTGTTCTTAGCTAAGCTTTCATTTTTGTATCTGGTTCACTCAAATATTATTAAATATTATAAATAATATTAATATTTTTATTAATATTATTTATATTATTATTGTTAATTTTATTCATATTATTAATATCAATAATACTATTAATATTAATATTATTCATATTATTTATATAATATTAATAATATTATTATATTAATATTATTAATTTTATAATATTAATTATATAATATTAATTATATGTATACCTATAAGTTATGATTATTATTATTTATAAATATTAGTTATGATTTTATAATTTTTATATTATAATAATATTTTTATTATTATGTATATAATTTATATGATAATAGAAATTCGTAGATAATAGTTGGTAGGTAATATAGATCCGTAAGTAATAGTTGGTAAATAATAAAGATCTGTGAATAATAATTTGTAGGTAATGTTGAATTTATTTTCGGATTTAGATTGGTGGATAATAGTTTGTTGTTTGTGTGGGTTAAAAAGAGGAGTCTACTAACCATCTGATTTTTTATTGTAGAATTGTCGAAATCAGTGTTTCTCATGATTTGGGATGTTGTAGGTTACTTCTCTTGATTCATTTTCACACTTCATTTAGTTTAATATCTGTAAAGCACCTGATTCTATCAACTTAGTTTTGGGAAGTTTGTGGATCTCAGTGGTAAGGGAGATTTGGAGTCATAGGAATAAGGTCATCTTCAATGGTAGAGTGGTGGATCATTCAGAAATTTTCTCTCTGGTCCAATTGAAGATTTGGTCTCGGATTACATCTAAAGTAGCATATGCTTGCTTTTCCTTTTCAGATTGGTGTATTGTCCCATTGATTTGTCTGAATTCGATTTAAGTTGTATCCTTTTGTTTTAGGTTGGTGAGTTATTGTCTCTTTGTTGGGTGTTTTGTTTGGGTTGAGTGTTGGTTTTCTATGAGTTTGTGTAAGGTTTTATGTTTTGGTTTTTATCATTTGTTTTGTTTGTTTGGATTGTTAGTTTGATTTATTTAAGTTGTGGCAAAGTGTTTTTATTTCTTGTGTTAGGTGTTGGCTCTTTCCCTTTTTAGGTTGTGGGTTTATTAGGTAAGGTGCGTTTTATTTTCATTGTTTGTATAAAAGTCCGATTATCCTAAAATAATTCTATTTATTCATTCTTTATTGTTAGATAAAAAATATCTTATTTTTAAATTAATTTCAAAATTATTAATAAGAGGTTTAAACCTCTTAAATATATTGAATTAAAAATGCAACAGTATTCACATTGAGAAGCGTGTGTCTAATGTAAGAATGTGACGTAGGAAAAAAAGCAAAATGATTTCCAGCATGGGCCTAGTTGATACGATTAAGGCCTAAAAACACGTTATACAGTACATTTAGATAATGCAGAAAAAAATGATTACAGTAGGTATCCGCAGCAGAGGTTTCATTCTGTGATTATTTTCCAACAAAACAAGAGATAGAAAAGATGGTGTTTGAATTTATGGATTAGGGTAATCAAGGCATGCATTGTAGGGTAAGAGAGGCATGCGTTTTCAATAACAGCAACAATGTTGTATATGGTGTGCAATATTAAATCCTTCATTTATAGCAGCCATGATATTTTAAATCCAATTTTTAAGAAACTTTATGCAGAAACAAGTTAAGCTGATAAAATTATGCTTAGTTTTCATACCCATTATTCCTGCAGCTTCAATTCCTTCATGTGTATTCCATTACTAATTTGGAATCTATGGTTAATTTAAAGTTAATTATGTTTAGTTAAAACTACTTAGAAGTTTATTTAGATTTCATCTTGTCTATAAACCAAACCGTATATGTTGAATGAGATTATCCTCACACATTCATGAAATCTATTTGTTCAGATTTGTCTCACATTTAAATAAGTTTTATGATATGTTTCTCAATATTTTCCATGGCTAACACTTTTTCTCGCTTCCCTTACTTTGTCGTTAACTGCTATTGGATCAGATTTGGATCCACATGTTGTGGCAATGCAAAGAGCACCATGCTCATTGGGCTTTGTTTCTTCAAGCTATTATGTATGAAATGAAGTCTTTTCAAGGCTATATATATATATATATATATATATATATATATATATATATATATATT
>Ga0123342_1002913_pt1 | contig 28082 bp, 18 predicted proteins | sample Turbeawhitnodule_FD_89960 | JGI IMG/M metagenome (GOLD analysis project Ga0123342, IMG submission 89960) | Root nodule microbial communities of legume samples collected from Mexico - Turtle bean Mexico white nodule | ecosystem: Host-associated > Plants > Roots > Nodule | place: Mexico: Nepantla... | reverse complement strand
TAGACAAATTTCTCCATAAATACTTTTAGTCCAAGTTTTGCTTGGATCTTTAATCTCAACAACTTTCACAATAGAAAAACATATTTTAGTCCAAACATACAAATATTGATTTGATTTAGGTTTGTTTAGACAAATTTCTCATGAAATCGTTGAGAGCATCAAATCAAATCACTTAAAGTTTTGCTTGGATCTTTAATCTCAACAACTTTCACAATAGAAAAACATATTTTAGTCCAAACATACAAATATTGATTTGATTTAGGTTTGTTTAGACAAATTTCTACATAAATACTTTTAGGAGAGAAAATAAAGAAGCAAAAATTAATTAAGTTTCTTTGTGAAGTAAAATTAGTTCATGCATAAGTTAATTTGTACAAAATCTTTCATAAACTTTCGCTAAATCCTTATTTTTAATTTGGTATAAGCTAATTTTAACTTATGGAAAAATTTATTTAATTATTTTCTTATTTTTCTCTCATAATAAACAATTTCAAATAGACCCATAAAATAAATTATGGATAAAATATGATTTTGGTTTCTCTGAAAACTTAAAAGTTCAGTTTTAGTTTCTCTAAAATATGATTTTGCTTTCTCTACTCTTGAAACGCCCCACTTTTAACTCTAAAAGCATTATCTTAATTCACTTTGTATTCTTTTATAAATTGCTATCTAAACAACCACTTGGAGGACTAAAAATGATACGTTTAAAAGTTAGAAGAACTAAAAATGAATAAAATTTTAAAGGGACTAATACTGAAGAATTTTAGAGGGACTAAAATCATATTTTACTATAAGCTAGCTACTTATATTTTATCTCTTAAGTGTTAGGCAACTTATATTACACTTCACTACCTTTCCTATAGGGATCCTTATTGGGTTGGGTTGGATAACTTAACAACGTAATCCATCCTAAAGAGATTGTGTTGAGTTTTTTTACAACCCAGCCCAACCCAAATTGATTCAATCTCCTATGAGTAAAGTGATAAGTTATGTATGTTAAGCCCGAAACCTGGCCTAACACGACCAATTTAGTCTTATTATAAAACATGCTTATTGTTTTGTTATTTATTATTTTCAATATGTTTTAGTTTTGATATTTAGTTTGTAATTATAACCTTTTGTTTAGTTTTACTTATAACAATTGTTTTTTTTGACAAATATAATATGAATGTATCTACTACAACATTTCCTTGAATTTTTAAAAATTGATGTCAAGATTTTAAATTCCAAAAGAAATATATTCTTAAATTTCAACCAAAAGAGGCCCAATGTAGTTGCAAACACTCCGAAAAACCTTGGTGTTGTGATAAAAACACGATCACGAACCTTTTTTAAAACCTTGGTGTGGTGGTAACCTTTTTATGATGTTGCAGATCAAACCTGGTTTGAGTGCTTATGCACAGAATCCTGAACAGGCAGCTGAATCTTTGATTACTCTATTGGATAAAGCTGAGAGTGTAATTCCCCGGGAGTTTCGGCCAAAGACGCCTGTCAGAGTTGGGGTGTGTGTTGTTATATTTTATTTTTATTCAGATTCGTTTGGGGTATCTGAAACTTTTTATATGCTAATGCAGGCAACTGCAGGGTTGAGGGCTTTGGAAGGGGATGCCTCTGACAGGATTTTGCAAGCGGTAAACGTTGCTTGCTGCATCTTGTCTCATGTTTGATATTATTAGGATGTAGTAGCATACTCAATCTTTTAAACTTATGTTGCTTCCACTATTTGTGAATATAAGGTTCGGGATTTGCTTAAGCAAAGAAGCACTCTAAAATCTGAGTCTGATTCGGTAGCAGTGCTGGATGGAACACAAGAAGGTGCTTTTCAATGGGTATGCTATATAAACTTAGTCAATGTTTCTAACTGCTGAACAAATTTGGACTAGAGGAGAATATGCAAATTACATGCTTTAGTGACATCGTATTGATAGTTACAATACATTTGCTCTAAAGAGCACTTTAATCTCTGAAAATATGTAGTAACCAGTCACTATAAAAACCATTTATAGTCACTGACAGATATATTAAAAAGAGAAATCTGTAGTCTATACGATGAAAGGTGGGGGAAATTCCTAAATTAGCATAAATGCTTAAGTCATTGACAATGTAACTCTAAGGTTTGTAAAAATTTAAATTTCAATCTAGTTGGATAATGCTCCGTTGTTGTAATGTGACATTGCCCTTTAATTTATGGAGAGTTGGATTTAATCACTGATTTGGCCATTAGTGATGTGGCAGTTAGACATACAATCAGTACTTATGGAGAATTTGTGTATAAGCTAAATTTAGTTTATAGAAAAATGTATTTCATCTTTTCCCTCCTGGAAAAACTTATGGAGAATCCTGTCCAAACATATCCATAGTTAATATTGTCCCTTATTTAGTATACTTGATTTAGGGGTTATTATAGTGTACAAATGAGTTTGGGTGTGAACTGTATAAGCAGTGGGACGAATGTGCTCTGACTATTATATCAGTAATGGAGTGATGATACGAAGGTATGATTGAGACAAGTTAACTAGAAATGCTAAATTTATTTTTATTGGTTTGTTATATATATACTATTAATTGAGTCCAGAGATGTACCTGCACTTTACACAAGAGACATATGACTCTGTTGGATTGTTAACAGTCGAAAGCATTGATACTTTTCTTAGTGGTAAACATCACTATGAAACTTGATATCTCAGCTAGGATGACATCTCAAGTATCAACAATCAACTACTACAACATGAAAAAAATATTATTAAAAAAGAAAAAAGAAAGAAAGAAAGGAAATATAAGCAAATATGGGGAACTAGGCCAAAACTCACATATAAAAAACCTAAGAAAAACGATACTTAGATAATCTATACCCATTAATAAAGAATTTTAAGAATAAACTAGATGGAAACCTATTATACAAATGAAATTGTTATCTATGAATAAACCATAAGTTAGCAAGTTTGTCAGCACATGCATTGCCTTCACGAAAAATGTGAGAAATCTTAAACCTGATTTCCCACAGTAATCACAACAAGTTTAATCAAATTAACCAAAGGACTACCATCACTTTTAAGAAAAGAAAGGAGATCATCCACATTAGAGAAATGAGAATTAAGAAAAATTTGCTGAACCAACTCCAAATATACAAAGCATTAGGATATTCAAAAAATAAGTGTTGAATAGATTCTTCCTGCTTTTCACAAAGAATACACATAGAACATATATGCAAACCTCTATGCTGAATGTGTTGATCCGTAGGAAGCCACCCATGATAAACTTTCTAAAGTACTAGAGTTTTGGAAGGAGGAATATATTGAGACCAAATGATCTTACCCCAACCACAAGGAACTCCTGGATCCAAGAAAAACTTTCTACCATATTTTAGAGTGAAATGACTAGAGTCTTCCAGAATCCAATTGGGAGTATCATGTTCCTGCCTAATCATGATATGTTCAAAAAAATGATTTACTTATTGCAAAGTCAAGGGAATAATCCAATCACTACCATTCCAGACTTGCAAAACTGTAGTCACCAAGGTTCTAGAACCATCAGATATCCCTGCAATGTTTGATAAACAAGTAGAAGAACGTCATTTATCATTCTAGAAATTAATATCAGTACATGTACCTACAATCCAAGAGGTTTGTTCAAGAATAATGTCATAAAACTATTTAATCCCAATGATCTATAAGTCAATCTGAGTTGGTAGTTAGATTTAAGAACTTTGACTTTCAGGAGAAGAGACCAAGGCTTATTACTATAAGCAAAGTTCCAAGTAAGCTTGAGAAGGTAAGCATTATTTTCGTACAGTAGGTTATTAATCTTCAATCCTCCATTCTCAAAAAGAGAACAGATCTTAGCCCAATTAACCATAGATATGCCTTTCTTCATAATATCACTAGTCCAAATAAAATTTCTGCTTCACTGCTCCATTTGCTTAAGAAGAGAAGCAGGTCATTTATACTCATTAAAACTATAAGCAAGAGATTTCCCTTTCCAAGATGCAAGCTTCAGTTTGACTTTATCAACCGAAGGTTGAAGAAATCTGAGCTTGGGAGAATCAAGAAAAATAGGCACCCTTAAATAGTGAAAAAGTAAAAGACCATGACTGCAAGAAAGATGTCTTTGAATTTTTATAATGCATCTTGCAGAATTATCCATGGTGATGAAACTACTTTTAGAATTGTTAACATATTGGCTAGAAAAATTAACATTTTTGAAGAAAAATACTTAAATTTTGAAGAGACTTATTATCCGTCGCTACAAAAAAACAAATATATCATCAACATATAAAATGTGATAAGGAGTGATGTAACCTGTAGGACTAGCCATATGCAAAATCCTCTTATCATTCACAAGCTTATATATACTCCGCAAGACAAAAAAGCAAGGGAGATAAATGATCACCTTGTCTCACACCTTTACTACAAGGAAAACAACCAACAGAACTTCCATTTATCCTAATAGAACTTCCATTTATTCTAATAGAAAACATAGCTGATAGAAGAATTGTATTAATCCAACTGACAAATGTTTCAAAACCAACAATTAGAAATTCCTATTCAGAATGTTAAATGTTTTATGAATATCAACTTTATAAGCCACATTACCTCCTCTAACCTTTTTAGAAAACATGTAATAGCCCCATAAGCAATACCAATACAATCATGAATCTGTTTGCCCTACACAAACCCATTTTGATTAGGAGAAATGATTCTTGAAGTCACCATAGCAAGCCATCTACCAGTATTTTAAAAATGATCTTAAATTTGAAGTTGACAACAATAGGTTTGAAATCTTTAATGGAATCAACACCTTGAATCTTGGGAATGAGGGAGACCACATTACTATTCATCTCATGGAAGAATCCAATTTTGTTTAAAAATTTGCTAAACAACTTTGCAAACATCTTTCGTAATAATCTCCTAGTAAGAATGACAGAAAACACCACAAAAACCATTAGGACCAGGAATACTATTACCATTAAGATTTAAAACAACAGTTTTGATTTCCAAATAATCAGGATATTTAATCAACATAATATTCTCCTTAGAGGAAACCATGGCAGAAATATAAGTACCAATAAAATCTTCGGTATTACCAGTAGTGTGAGCATTAGGATTAGAATCAGCACAAAAGTTTCTATAAAAATCCAAAATATAATCATCCCTAGGTCCATTACTGTCCCTTGTTGACCGCCTAGGCCTTGCGCACGAAGGGTTACGTTAAGTATACAAAAAAGTGTTAACACGTATCTGGGGCCCAATCACATGGCCCATCAACTTGGCCCAAAAGCCGAGCTGACCTGTGTGATGCAGATGCTGAGCTTCGACCAGCAAGCACTGAGCTCTAAGCGCTCTGGTCCAGTACAACAATCATAGCTCCATATACCTCTGCAATGCTAAAACACAAGGTTGTCAAACTCGCGAGTCTACGTAGACTCATGCGAGCTCCGTAGACTCGACTCGTATACTCGTAGGAGTTTAATTTCATATTAAAAAATTTTGGTATAAATCCATCAAACTAATACTTAAATGTGTATAAATCCATCTACAACCCATTGCCTTCTTATCTTTTGCTATCTCTTCAATCTACCAAGTCTCATTCCTTTCTAATGCATTCATTTCTTCATTCATGGCTCGAATATAGTTCTCATCTTTTAAGGCTTCTTGTACTGATGTAGGGATTCTGATAGAATCAATAGCTGAAAGAAAACTCTGGTGCTGCATGGAAAATTTTTCTGTAGACACAAATTGGGATATAGGATATTTGACACAAGATCTTCTTTCTTTTCTCAAGGCATTAGGTAAATCATCTAGGTTAGGTTCAAAAACAAGATTTAAGGTGTCCTCAAGAGTCTCATGGGTATGAGTTCTTACCTCTGGTTCGGACAATTGAAGTTGTTGTTCGACCAGGACAAGTTCTTGTTGCCTTTGTTGATATTGTTTCCCAAAATATTTGTCCTTAGTATTCTGGTAATGATGCTGGTGCAGGGTCTGTATCATTTTCCCTAAGAATGAAATCCTCCAGTACGTTCCAAAACCTTCTCCTTTCCAAGAAGTTTGAAGCACCTTTCCTTAGTATGACTGCTCTTCTTACAATAGCTGCACCAGCGATCATCACGATTAGCCTTTCTGGGAGGCTTTTCAAATGAAGGGAATAGACCTCTTATAGGGCCCTTGCTAGTAGCCAGAGTTGAACTATTAACAGAGTTGCCAACAACTAGAGCTGAACTATCAACGGAGTTGCCCCCATCCAACATTACTTACCTCCGAGTTTCTTCCCCTAGTACAATGTGAAAAACTATGAGAGAGAAGGGAGGTTTTCCTTACCCAAAATCTGAATCCGAATTAGATTAAATTCAGAGTTCAATCTAGAAATAAATGTAAATATTCGTACCCTTTCAAGGAATTGTGCTAGTGTGATAGAGTCATTTGTGCACTTCATTTTCACATTTTGATATTGATCTAACTCAATCCATTAACCATTCAACATACCATAGTAGTTTGTTACTGAAAGGCTCCCTTGGTTGATGTTGAAGATCTTGTTTTCTATCTCGTAACATGCTGCAGTATCCTTCTTCATAGAGCACGTCTGACAAAGATTTTCCCAAATCTCCTTAGTAGTGGAGAAGAACATACAATTTCGGCTAATCTTTGGTGTCATAGAATTCCATAACCAGGTCATGATAAGAGAGTCTCCATCGTCCCAATCTTCATATTTAGAATCGTTATTGGCCGAAGGGTTTCCGACATAGGTGATTCAATTTCTTCCTTCCCTTGAGGGTAGCACGAACCAACTGGGCCCATTATAGGTAGTTGCTTCCATCAAGACGATAGTTGCTTTGTAACACCTGCAGATCATTAGAGCTAAGAGGGGTTGTATTTTTAGCCGATATCGGTAAGAGTTGACAGCAATAAGACAAAACAGATTGGGCTTTGCAGATTGGAAAAAAACTAGTGGTGGTCCTGGTTGGAAAAAAAATCGCCGGAATTTTTTTTTCGGCAGCGACAGTCAACGACGGTGGTTGGCGGCCAATGGTGGTAGTGGCAGTCAACGACACAGAGTGGTGGTCAACGGCGAAAAAAAAAGTTGCAGCAATGAAGACTACCTAGAAAAATAAAAATAATTGCAACAATAAAGGCTGCTAAAAAAAAAGATTGCAGAAGCAAAGTCTCCCAGGTCAGGAGCTTTGATACCAAGTTGAAATAAATAGATGAAATGTATTTCTGAGATGTGTTTACAAATGTGATTACAGACTCAATTTATAGACTGTTTACACTAATTAAGAAAAGAAATAATAGGTAATGAAAGTAAAAAATAATAGGTAATTAAAATTATACAAATCAAATCACTAAAAGATATCAAATATGTCCTAATAAATAGATAATGAAATCTGCACTTAATTACGGAATAATTATCTCCTAATTATGCAACACATAGTATGCTCATCGAAAGCTAAAGAGGTACCAATTCCTCTAGTAATAGAAAATATAGCCCTCGGTTTCCAATATTCTAGAAGCAAATTGTAAATTTGAACCTAGGCCTGGGTTTTAGTGTTTTTCATAGTAGATGAGACAAAATCTTTTGTCCAGACAAACGACCTCAACAAGCCAAGAGATAACTGTCATGAACCAACCCCTAGAACCCTCCTCATGTCCTCTAAAGATGAAAACTCGAACTCATAGAAACCCTTACCAAAGGATATAACTTTCCATGGTCCGAGAACTTTCCACACAAGCTGCAAGTTTTTGGTCAATTCAAGGTGTGCGAGGGTATGATCACCCTTAGTTAAAAAGTTCTCCCATGTAGGTGATTCTTGCAGTCTTTAAGACCCGACAAGTAATTTTCCTCCTGAACCCGAACAACAACTATGTCTCCCTTGAAACAAGGTGTAGACAATTGGGACAATCAAATGTCAGGTATTGCCCAAGGTCTGGCCAAAGGTTTTCCTTTGCGCTTGTGAAGCATATGACTTTTTAATTGAAACCACTTCTTGCTCTTTCAAACAACCCCAAGGTATCAAGAAACCTGCAAAGGCCTCTGCCATTCTTGAACTTCCAAGACTCCCACACTTGGAAACGTCCAACGCCAAGAGCCACCAAGGAGAATTGCACCTTTACAGTGCACCAAAAGGTGCTTCCTGCCCCGCTCCACACGTCGACATTGCACACCTTGGGCCCTCCACGTAGACAAATGCAACAAGACTGCACCCGCACTCACCCTCCTAGATTTGGCCACGAGACCCCTTGCATTCTAACGATGAGCCTCTTTGGAGAGCCCTGCCCCGTTAGCGTGCAAGAAACCTGCAAACCTGCACCAACAACTCCCCCCAACGCACTATCGCAGCACTTGCCCTCCATGAAGACCCACTTCACGTACCAATGCAAGATCAAGAACCTCCATGTAGACAATGTAGCAGTACAACGTATAATTTCTTCAATCTTCAAACCGCACACACCACTGCATCTCTTGGAAGTAGCCACGTGATGCACAATGCTTGCACCCACGCACAAAACCAATCCGCTTGCCCAACGAAGGCAACAACGTTCAACAGCTAAGAAGCCCTAGCTATCGCACCTCTGATGGTGCTGCTAGGGGTTCTCCTGGTCTTTCTGCTTGTGGTGGTATTTTTCGTGGTTTCTCTGCTTTCCTTGATATTTAGAATGCTTTGATTGCTATTTTTATGGAGTTATATATGCCACTAAAGAAGCTAAAAAGATGGGTCTCTCTGGTTAATGTGATTCTGCCTTAGTTTGTGATGCATTTATTGCCAGGACTAATGTTCCTTGAATTCTTCGTAATAAGTGGCTTCTTTTCTTTTATGCATGCACTTTATATTATAATCAAATGCTTTATAAGATAACATTTCTGGATCTTACTTTGCTTTTGTACCAAAGCTTAAAACATAGTATCCGATTCCCTAGCCTTTTCTCCTACATATTCTTTTAAGCACTAAAAGTTAATTTTCCTCCTAATCATGGTGCTATCTATTTCCATTCATTTTCCTGTAAATGCTAATTCTAATTTCTAAGCTCTAAATGAATCAATATCATAAACTAGCTTCTTTGCCATGCATGTTCACAAAGATGGGCAAATCCTTGCTTATTTTAAACTACATTGGGAGGCCAATGAAGTGGCCTTGCAATTGAAACTATACACCATACATGTTATTCTTGTATAATGACCCAACATATGCATAATCACATCACATCATCTATCTGTATCGTAAAGATTTGACAAAGTTCAACATTGGCTGTCAACTGCTTAATACAATTTTTTATTAATAGTTTTTTTCTTTATTTGAAGAGTTATGGGAGCAATGATTGGATATAGCAGACATGTTGGAAATACAATATAGATTACTTGATGAATGCTAATTTTGGGATCCTGGAAAGCTTGAGTTCTAACCTGTTATTTCAAGTTCTTGGTATTTGATATCTGCTTAGATTCCATTTCATAGCAACTTAAATTATACACTGCTAGAAAACATTTGCATGGTTCAAAAGTGACTAAATTTTTTAAGATCAAGTGTAAGCAGAATGGAAATTAAGTTAAGATGTTGTGTACACTCCTCTACAGTATTTTATTAGTCATGCATTTTGTTTTATTTAGGTGACTATCAACTATCTACTGGGAAATTTAGGAAGAGATTATTCAGAGACAGTTGGGGTAGTTGATCTTGGAGGTGGATCTGTTCAGATGGCATATGCCATCTCAGAAACAAATGCTGCCGAGGCTCCAAATGTATCAGTTGGAGAGGACCCATATGTCAAGGAGATGTTCCTTAGGGGAAGGAAATATTACCTCTATGTTCACAGGTTTTCCTCCTTGCTCATGACATGCCATTTTGAGATGTTATATTTTACGGGATCTGGCAGTGCCCACCTCTGTAGTCTTTACCATGATTTTCAGATAGATAGATATTCCGTAATACAATTCCATCTTCATGGTCAATAGGTTTTAGCATTTTGCTTTCAGTTACTTGGGCTATGGTTTGCTAGCAGCTCGTGCGAAGATTTTAAAGTTTTCAGATGATTTTGGAAACCCTTGCATCTTAGATGGCTTTAACGGTGAATATTATCTCGGTTTTCTGTATGTTTGGTTCTATTTTTATGCCAATAATAAGTTCTATTTATAACATCCTCAGGATCTTACAATTATGGAGGAAAGTCGTTTAAGGCTTCATCCTATCCTTCTGGTGCAAGCTTGAATGAATGCAAAAACATAGCTCTTAATGCTTTCAAGGTTAACCAGTCAAAATGTGCACATATGAAGTGCACTTTTGCTGGGATATGGAATGGTGGTGGGGGTGATGGACAGAAAAATCTTTTTGTTGCCTCATTTTTCTTTGACCGAGCAGCTGAGGTATATATTCATTACTTTTTTCACCCTTGGACCAAATACTGATATTAATCCCTTCATTTAATGCAACTTTGCCATGCTAATAATTTTATTTATTCATAGGCTGGTTTTGCCGACCCAAAGTCACCCGTTGTGAAGGTTCGTCCGGTGGATTTCGAGGCTGCATCTAAGCAAGCTTGTCGAACAAAGATTGAAGATGTCAAATCCTTTTATCCACGTGTTGAGGAAGGGAACCGTCCATATTTATGCATGGATCTCTTATACCAGTATGCATTGCTTGTTGATGGATTCGGTAGGTTTTGTAAAGGTGTTGGAACAATTATTCATGATAATTATGGTTTCTGCGAAATCTTTTTCGTTTTCTTTTGGTCAATCTTTCTGCAAAATCTTGAGAATATTGTTATCTTCCTGCACTGACTGGATTCTTGTTTTGGCAGGCCTAGATCCATGGCAACAGATCACGTTAGTGAAGAAAGTTAAATACCACGATGCTCTTGTTGAAGCTGCATGGCCCTTAGGCAGCGCCATAGAAGCTGTATCATCTACATACTGACACGAGTATAATAATTATTTACTCACCCGAAATCTCGCGAGATGAGTTGTCACAAGTTTTTTGAGGTGAAGCTGCCTCAGTTCATGATGATCAGAAATGGCTTTATCAGCTACATTTCAAGAATAAGTAGAAGATAGCTTCATTATTTTTCAGTTGTAACTAGACAGATTCAATTCATTTTTGTTCATCTATTTTTTTAGTCTTCTGGAGATGTTTTAGAGATGAAAAAAAGGTGATGGTGGTAGCATTCATTTTTTATTCATTCCGCCGCTGTTTCTTATTTCTTGACCAGACTTCACATGCTCTTGGAAAAGCGTATTTATTGGGTCTTATTTAGGTTGCTATAAAAGTTTAACTTAAAAAGTGGAGACACTTCAAGAAATAAAAGAGTAAACTAGAGAGAATATAAGAGCCCTAATGCTTCTTTTGTTTTAAAAAAGAGTGAATTCGAAAAATGATGGAAATAAGGGAAAAGGAAGATTGTTTGGATAAAAAAAAAGTGAAAAGTGAAAGAAGATAAAAGAAAGTTTGTGAGTGATTTAATGAATATGATAGATAAAAGAAATATTTTAATTGATGAAATAGTAAAATTATTATTTTAATGATGATAAGTTATTTATATCTACTACGTTTAGTTAACACATTATTAAAAAGAACTATAATTTATCCAATAGTGGCATCTAACAGTGTAAATACATCTAATTAGTTAATTTTTGCAAGATCACACAATTAACTAGTTGAATTTTTTAACACACAAGAAACACTTAAAATCTTATTACAAAAATATAAAGAGATAAAAAAGAGAATCACACATAAATTTTTATACTTGTTCACTCTTTCTCAAAGGCTACATCCAATTTTCCAGCCACACCAGTTGAGAGAACATTATAGCAAAGAATCTTTACGAACAAGATTCACAATACAATCACTCTTGAACCCTACAATAATGATCTATATCACAAGCAAGACCCTATTCCTTTAAAGAAATAAAAAACCCTATATGTTCTTGCCGGTTGACTCGATTGCCCTCGTACGTCTCACGATACTCTCGCACCCGATTCTCTGTGTCTTCGTTCGTGCCTTTCTCTCGATGTAACACCTGAAATCACAAAGACAAAGGGCGCCCTAGAGGTCGTTTGCACTCCGACGCTCAAGTCAGTGTAGGGCTAGGAAACACCAAAGTAAGCTATAAAAAGCTCTTGTGTAATCTGTGTGTGTGAAGCTGCACAAATGAATAGCGTACCTTGTTAGGTCTATTACTACCCTTTATATAGTTTAGGGTTTCCACTGTTTCCGCTACCCGAATTAGGTTTTCTGAGGGTGTGCCCTACAGTCGCTATTACCTACTTTTAGGGCAACCTAGCGCGTATGGCTCCTTAACTAGAGTGTGACCTCTGACAGGATGACCACCTGGATGCCACCTCGTGCACCTGATCTCTGGGGTCACCCATCCTGGGAGCGCCCTAGCTGCTCATGTGCCATGCGTGCAGCTTCACCCCTGGAACGTGGCCTTTACAGGACGTATCTCTTCCAGTGATTCTTTACTTGTGTTACGCCTGAACGCGTCATCCACACCACACGCATGGACTCTCGTGACCTAGGCTTCTCCCTAACTGATAACTGGTGTGTGGTCTGGGATCCACCTATCGTGGCTCAGCTCTGTTGTTCGAGTCACCGATGTCCGACCTCTCTACACTGCCTGGTGACACATCGACGCGTCCTAGTGATCGATGTCTGACCACTCTTCGGTACCTTGGCACACGTGCCTCACGAGACACTGACCCATGCCACTCGTGGGACCCACCTAACGTGGCCCCATCGTTACTAGTGGTCAAACGACGCCTAGGACTGGTCGGTACACAAGCAAGACTCTATTCCTTTAAAGAAATCAAAAACCCTATCCAATTTCTATACAAGGACTTTAGAAACAAAAGAATCAAGAAGCAACTACACCTGAATTATAGCAAAAACAATTAGGTCGTGAAAATTCAGGAAGAACTTCTTCAATCAAGATATGTAATTCAAGAATGCTCCAAGAATTAGAAGTATTTATTCAAAGTAAAAGTGCTATAAAAAAATCACTTAACTCTCTCTTCAAAATTGTAATAATTCTTCTCATAAAGAATTTCAACTTTAGTGAGCGTCTTATGAGCTTTCACATGTTTTTGGTTTGTCTAAGTTGTTGTTCCTTTTGAGTTTTTATTTCTCAAGTTGAAGAAGTTTTCCCACGTTATAAATTATTTGTGTCATTATTCTATTTTTTCTCTATTTTTCTATTATTTGCTTATTGCTTCCGCAAGTGCCCATTTTGTATCTACACGAGGGAGAATTAATTCTGATTTTCCCAACAGTGGTATCATAGCTTGGTTCTAATACAAGATGGAAGGAACCATTTATGATGGAGACATGTTCAAGTTGACAACAGACAACTATTCCTATTGGAAGCCCATGATGGAGGATCACTTATACTGTAAGGATATGCATGAGCCAATTTCTTACATAGACAAGCCAGAAGGTAAGAGTGATAAAGATTGGGAACTTTTGAATCGAAAAAATGTTGCAATGATTCGAAACTATATTGATAGAAGTTTTTTTGAGCATATGTCCACATACACAAATGTGTATGAGTTATGTTTAAAACTTGAATCTATGATTCAAAAGAAAACTCTAAGAAATAAAGCATATCTTGTCAAAAGACTGGTAAAACTTGACTACACGGATGGTCAAAGTATGATGGAGCACTTAAATTCATTCAAGGGACTTGTCAATCAATTGACAAAGATAGATATGAAGATTGATGACGAGTTTCAGGCACTTTTTCTACTCATTTTGTTGCCTGAGAGTTGGGAGACACTATTAGTCACGCTCAGTAACTCAATCCCTGGTGGGAAGATCTCAATGGACACTGTTTCAGACAATCTATTGAATAAAGAATCTAGAAGGAAAGAAAGAGGTACAAATTTTCAATATGAAGCAAATGTTATTGAGAATCGAGGAAGAGGTGAAACCCGTGGGAAAAAGGAATCCCATGGAAGAAACAAAAGCAAAGCCAAAGATCGTTCTCAATCTCGCACAAGAACAATATGTTATTATTGTAGCGAAGAAGGTCATAAGAGATTTGAATGTAGATTTTTGAAGAAAGATCAGAAAGTCGGAACTGTCCATCCGAACTTAGTTGATCCAAAGAAGAAGGATTATACTCCAACCACATTCGTCGTTGTTGATGATAATGTTTTTCTTATTGGAGAAGACAATTACCTAAATGTTGCATATGGTGATTGCTCTTGGATTGTTTCTAGTGCCTCTTTCCATGTAAGTATACATGAAGATTTCTTTTCAAATTACAAGAAAGGTGACTATGGTACTGTGAAAATGGGAAACCATGTTACAAGTAAGATTATAGGCATTGGTGATATCGTGTTACTAACAGACACATCAAACAAGCTTGAATGAAGGAAGTGAGGCATGTTCCAGAAATGCGTCTCAACCTTATCTCAAAAGGTAAGTTGGATGATGTTGGTTTTATAAGTCACTTTGGTACTGAAAAGTGGAAACTAGCAAAAGAAACCTTGTCATTGCCAGAGGTTCAAAGGAAGGATCCCTTTACATTATGCAAGGAAGAATTTGTTTTAGAAGCAAATGTTGCTACAGACTCCAAAGATGTTTGGCACAGACGATTGGGGCATATGAGGGAGAAAGCACTCCACATGCTCGCCAAAAACCACTTACCAAATATAAAGGGTCAAATCTTGGAATCATGTACTGATTGCATTTATGGTAAACAATGCATAGTCGGTTTTCAGAGATCAGGCAATCCCTTAAGGAGACAAAAGGTACTTGAACTTGTACATGCAAATGTTTGTGCACCATCTTAAAAATCTCTTGGTGGAGCCTACCACTTTGTCACATTTATTGATGATCACTCAAGAAAAATATGGGTTTACTTGTTGAAAACCAAAGATCAGGTACTATCAGCATTTAAAGAATTTCATGCTCTAGTAGAGCGTGAAATTGGGAAAAAGTTTAAGTGTCTGAAAGCCGACAATGGTGGAGAGTATCGTGGTCCTTTTGAAGCCTATTGCAAGATGTATGGCATTAGAATGATCAACACACCACCAAAGACTCCTCAACTAAATGGAGTAGCCGAAAGAATGAATTGTACTATTGAAGAGAAAGGGGAGTGGATCAAAGCCATGGAAGAAGAGATTAACTATTTACATGAGAACCATACTTATGATCTGGTGGAGCTACCTAAAGGAAGAAAAGCCTTGAAAAACAAATGGGTGTATAGGCTTAAAATTGAAGAAGAAAGCTAAAAACCAAGGTACAAAGCTCGAATTGTTGTGAAAGGGTGCAATCAAAAGAAAGGAGTTGATTTTGATGAGATATTCTCACCAGTGGTGAAGTATTCCTCCATAAGAGTAACATTGGGTATAACAGCTAGCCTAGACCTTGAAGTTGAACAACTTGATGTCAAAACAACTTTCCTACATGGAGACATCAAAGAAGAAATCTATATGGAGCAGCCCGAAGGCTATGAAGAACCAGAAAAGGAACAATTAATGTGTAGTTTTTATGGTCTGAAACAAGCACCCAGACAATGGTATAAGAAGTTTGAATCCTTCATGACCAAACACAGTTTCAAGAAGACAATTGTTGATCATCGTGTGTTCATCAAGAGGTATGAAGATGGAAAATTTATTATCCTACTATTATATGTCAATGATATGTTGATCATTAGACAAAGTAAAACCAAGATTGTTGGTTTGAAGAATGCTTTAAGCAAGTCTTTTGCCATGAAAGACTTAGGTCCTGCAAAGAAAATCCTTGGGATGAAGGTGATCAGAGATTGGTCCTAGAAGTTGATATGGCTATCACAAGAGAAGTACATTGAGAAATTTCTCAAGAGATTCAACATGAATAAGGCATAACCTATCAGTGTTCCACTTGCAATTTCAAGTTAAGCACAATGTAATGTCCGACTAGTGAAGAAAAAAAGAAAGAGATGAGCAAAGTGCACTATTCTTCTGTGGTAGGAAGCCTAATGTATGTCATGATTTGCACAAGACCAGATATTGCCCATGAAGTTGGTGTTGTGAGTCGATTCTTGTCGAATCCTGAAAAATGTTTATGTTTTGGTAATGAAGATCCTATGTTGGTAGGATACATAGATGCAGACATGGATGGAGATGTAGATTCCAGAAAATCCACATCAGGATATTTAACTACTTTTGCAAGGGGAGTTGTATCTTGGCAATCCAATTTACAAAGATGTGTTGCTTTATCAACAACTGAAGCAGAGTACATTGTCGTATCTAAAGCTGACAAAGAGGTAAAATATATGAAAAATCTCTTACATGAATTGGGTCATGTCCAAGAAAGATATGTTCTCCATTGTGGCAACCAAAGTGCAATCCACCTAGCTAAGAATCCTACATTTCATTCTCAGACAAAGCACATTGGTTATCGTTATCATTGGATACGAAATGCTTTGGAGGATGAAGAGTTGCAACTAGAGAAGGCTCATACAGATGACAACTAGTCTGGAAATGTAATGAGCATTAATTTCCACTATTTCTTTGTGAAGAAGTCTTCCTCTCATTCTCTATATAAAGGGAACTTCTGAAGAAGAGAAATGCAAGCAAGTGAGAAGAGCAACATAGAAAGTAAAAGAGAGAGTTGATATCCACCATAGAGTGAGATTAAAAATCTTAGTGAAAGGCTAGAGAGACATTGTATTTCATCCTTATTGGATGAGATGTGTTATTCTCACAGAGTGAGAAAAACAAATATTGTAATCCTACTTTCATAGTGGAGACATTTTTTGGAATACGTCTCGTGGGTTTTTATTTCTAAAGTTGAGAAAGTTTTCTCACGTTAAAAATTTTCGGTGTTATTATTCTATTTTTGCTCTATTTTTCTATTATTTGCTTGTTATTTTCTCAAGTGTTCATTTTGTATAAAGAGAGATAATTAATTCTAATTTTCCCAACGTTATATTATATACTCTACTCTTTAAAACATAAATTCTATTATATATCACATATAGTGGTATACTATTATCTCCTAACTTTTACTGACTTATTTCTTGTACCTAATAAAGAAAATTCGTTGCTCGTGTGCAGATCGAAGAATAAAGTTATAGTTCAATAGTTTGAGGTTAGGCACAATGCATTATTCATTACAGCGATAGCATATTCTCAAAGAATTATCTAAGCTTTTGTTTTACAACCAATTAACATTTTTCAAAATTTTAAATCCAGCTAAATAGATGATACGTAATTGTTACTTAATTTTCCTTAGGTAAGAGTTACGTCAGACAATTTAAATTTTTTATTACACAGTTTTATTATTATTATTATTATTATTATTATTAGTATTATGAAAATCCATAAGAATTTGTTTGAACACGGAATCATAATTTTTTTTTATCTCAGCTTTTTAGTTAGATTTAATAATTTATTTTATCCTTAAAAATTGAATACATATTAAGAAATTTACAAAAACCTCAACCTGCATGATTTTCTTGATATTTAGAGATTTGCCTTATAATAATGTAATTGCATCCGAAATATTATAAAAAAAAACATTAGCATTTGTTAACTTTATCATATTTTTTTCTTAAAACATAGGAAAGATTGAAAAAGAATTTTTTTTTTTATAAATTATTATCATTTTAACTCTAGGAGACTTTTAAATATTATAATTGTATGAGATTTTCTCAAATTAAACCAAGATTTTTTCAAATTCTACACAAGCCTTCCTTTTATTTTAAAATATTATATTGACACTCTTTCATATTACACATACACACTCATAAGTTTTAAAAATATTATATATACATCTACCCTAAGATAAAAAAATAAAAATAAAAAATGACCAGCTTAATGATGAAAAAAAAACAAGTGTATTCTAATTTGATAAGCTTCTCATTTTACCCTTATAATATTATTATGTTATTAATACTAGGATTATAATTATCCAAATTTATTGTTTTTAGAATTAGTTTTTTTTAACTTTTAAAATAACCATTAGGTATCTCTCAAAAAATTCTATCAAAGGAAAAAATATTAAAAATCCAAGGACAAGTTCAAAGTTTTTCAAAATGTTTAGTCATTAGTAATTTTTTATAAAAAAACAAAAAGAATGTGATTACAATTTACTCCATAGTTCATTATTACAAAAACAAAATTAAAATTATGAACAGAAGAAATAAGACTTACATAAGTTTTTGAGGAATTAGAAATGAGAAAGTAAGAAGAAAGAAGAGTGGTATCTTTGAGAATGGATAAGTGCAATTGATTCTTTGTTTGAATTAGGTAAAGTGCACGTGGAAAACTACATTAGTGGCAAGGTAAGTGAAGATATTTGTATGGCAGATGAGACCAACCAAATTCTCTGAATTTCATATTGGAATGGTGGTGGCCATCTCCTTCACCACTTTGGAGCACATAATTTTCAGTCAAACTTTCTAACAAACTCACTGTCATTACATCCAATGAATTCTCTTCAACTTGCCCTAAGTCCTGCACACATCCAAAACAAGGAACACAACTCAAGGAATCAGGTTTTTATTGAGTGTTGCCTTTAATCCATATCCCAAATTTTAATTAAGTCTCATTTTCCTTTTTATTATTTCAGTCCATTCATACATTGATAAGGATTCAGTCTAATACAGATATTAATTCATATTCACTTAATCACTCCCATTTATAAAGATGTACTTTTTTAATTTATTCTCAAGACCAGATTTGATAAATTACAATGATTATGTTATTAAGAAAGTTGAAGACTTCGACTGGAAATTAAGACATTTCATTATATATAAATAAGTGTAAATTTAATTCAAAAAGTTGGTTTTATGGAATTGATTTAGGTTTAAAGTTCACTTTGTAATAAAAAAGTTCAAAATATATTAAAATCAATCATTTCATTTATACTTTATAATTTGTATTTTTTTTTGTTAAGTTATAATTTCGACCCTCTTTAATTTTTATCCGCAATTTTGATTCTCCTAACTTTTTCTGTCATTTTAGTATTTATATATTTTAAAAATCATAATTTGATCTAATTATCAATTTTTTTTCATGTTTTTTTTTTATATTTAGACTATTGAATCTTAGACCTAATTATAAGTAATGAAATAATATAGTTAATCAAAATGAAATAAAGCATGTCTAAAGTTGAAGTTTGAACCAAAACTTCAGATTTCTTTTTAAAAATGTAATGACAAAAGGACAAAAGAAAAAAGACCACCAAAATATGAATCAAAATTAAAAAAAAAAAAAAAACTAAATTATAATTTAGTCGTCGAACCCTTTTATTATTGTTTTTATTTATTTTCCTAAGATTATCTCTAAAAAGTTGATTTTGCCAAATTCAACAGTGCAGTGCGATCTTATTATGTGAGGTATGAGCTTTATTGTTGTAGTTGTCTTTTAGAATATCCTTTATTTTTAATTTAAAAGCTCATAAAAATACTATTAATAAAAATTTTAAATATTTTATACACTTTTTATAAATCCTAAAAGTAACTCAAGCATGCTAAGTAAATACATGTTCTAAAAATAAATAGACAAAAAAAAGAGAAATAATAATTGATTCAGTCTTTCTGTGCATTCAATGAGTTGTCTTTTGTTCTCGTCCATTTATGAATTGGATTGCAACTTTAGAAGCCAACGTGGAGAGTCACGAAAGCGACTAACATCTCATTCGCATTTCAAGCAAATCTCATTCGCATGTTATATTATTCTCCACAAACTTTTTACTTTACAATGGTCCTACATCCTCACATTTAATCACTCCTATCCACTCCAATTTTCATGTTATGCTTTAGTAATTCAACTTGAGTTGGAATATTTCATATTGAATAGAAAACTCTACAAATTAATATATAAAAAAATTCATAACTTCTTCTAGTAAGTTTTTAAGTTAACGAGGGTGATAATAGTCTAATAAGAAGTGGATTTAAAATCAGCATGTTTGTATGAATTTAAATACTGTTAAATGTATTTATTTTTAGTCAACATACAAGTGACATGATAAATTTAACAAACTATCATTATAATAGACTCTAAATAAATTTAATATCATATTAAGAAGTGAATTTAAGTTTAACTCAATCTGACAAAATTGACTTATAAGGTGATGTTTGTACTTATTCATATACTAGAAAATGTCTTCACGTGAGATCTCTAACATAGGATTTTATTTAAATTTACTTGGTTAGATGTAGTATAAATTTTAGAAAAATAAAAAACCTAATTATATGGTTGATTTATGAAATATAACATTGTTTTGCTTTTATTTTGAATTTGTTTCTACAATTTTTTTGTTATTATTTTTAGTCTTTAAGATATTTATTTCCTTGTAAACCGATTGATTTGAATCTCTATCTAATATTTTCTAAAATGATTAATTATTATGTGTATTAAAAACTTAAAGGGACTAAAAAGAAAATAATTAATACCCAAATAATTTGTTAACATGCATTCTAGCAAACACAGGCATGAAATTTTATTATAAAAAAAAAATATACCAAAAAACGCATGAAGAACCTTGGGAACTTCAATGTAAAAGACCATACTCGAATTTTTCATCTTCAGTTAAATGGTAAACATACTGTGGATAATATTGTGGTCTTCCAACTTTTATACAAAATCCTAACATCTAATTACAGATACATCAATCTAATAAATTTGAACAGAAACAAACAAACCAGGATACCAGAATGTATTGGAATCCTAGACTTATCAAACTTGTATAGTTATTTAACATAAAGTTTTTAAAGTATCCATAGCATTAAAATTAGACAAAATTTTCTCACATCCCATCATAGAGTGTTAAATAAGTGCGGAGAAGAAAAATAGATAAAAAAAAAACATATGTGATGAAAAAATAAATAAATAATGTAAATGTTTTATTACTTTTGTCTACGCTTGAATTCTTTGAAAAGTGGAAGATACCCTTAAATGAAGGTTAGAGTTTATGGCTTAATATGGTTTCAACAAATTTTGAAATGACTCAACATAATCATTTATCTTAGATTGTGTTTGATGACATTAAGTAGGTGTCACTTGGCACACATAGTGATACACATGAAATTTCATTTAGAACACCCTTACCACGGAAAAATAATTTGTCCCTTTTATGTGGTTGTCTAGGTCATCTTCCTTTATTTTGAGTGTGTTCTTCTTCTCTTCTACTTGATTGAGAGAATAGTTAGATACCAATCTTCAACCTTGAATCACAAAAAAAACAATTTTTATGGCAACAAACATTAAGGAAGTAACACAAATTGGTCCATACACTGCAACATATTACTACTTACCACACGAACAAAAAACAAAAAATAAAAGAACCTTAGGTTCTCCCATTCTACACAAGTAAAACACAACAAACAACAAAGAAAACACAAAATAACCCCAGTTTCTCCCACTCCACACAAGTAAAACAAGAGAAACCCATCAAAATTCCATCCATAAAGGTACTACCTTTTCCACTAAAAAGGGGAAGGAACAAACCAAAACAACAAAATGGTAGCATTTCAACTAGTGTGGTGCTATACGTAGTAATGTCGCAACTCACATAATAATCTTACTATGAAGGGGTTTCTAGTAACAATACCCCAAAACATTGTGACTACATTCTTCACCAATTCAAAGAATATTGAAGTAAAACCCTCAACCCAACAAAAGAGAAGAAGAACACACTTAAAAGAAGAGAGTAACAACTACATAAAAAGAGACAAATACCACTCCAATAATTTTGTCACTATACAAGTATTTCAAATATGAAATTTCATGTGTATCAAGTTGTGTGTCAAGTTATCACCCACTTAATACGGTAAAAAACAATCTAACATAAAAGACCACATTGAATCATTATTCAAAAATAATTGAGATTAGATTGAACAAATTAAAAACTAAAGAACAAAAATATAGGAACAAAAATAAGAAAAAAAAGTACTATTAAACCTAATTAATAAGAATGATATCTATAAATTATTTATTAGTCTTCATTAAGTAATGTGATATTCTTAATATACTTTAAAGTTATTAATATAGTTAGTGTCATCATTTAAATTCAAAAACTCATTTTTGTAGGATTAAGAATTGAGAGTTTTAATAAAATATTATTACCCACAACTTTTAATACATGTAGAACTTCTTCACACTCTAGAAGAAATTTTGAAATAAATTTGAAGCAACAACTCTAAGATCTATTTTATGATAAGTTTCTATGAAAAATATTAAAATAATATAAAGTCTGTATAAAATGCAATATGAATTGAACATATGGTTAAGGATACTTTTTTATGTTAATAAAAGGAATGGTCCTTTTACAAATCAAAATCAAGCATTGAGTACCTCTTCTGACCTCATGGCTGACCTATAACCCAATATTGAAGCAAACGTGTGCATTCAAAAATACCGAAAATAGTATGAAGATGGCTTAGTTCGAATGAAAGCATCTTTGAAGAATAATTATTGGTCAGTCAAAGAGTTGTTGTGGATGGATAACTATGAACATTTTTCTAGAAAAAAAAGACATCAAAAAATTATTACAATTTTCAAAAGTGTTAATTTCTTTCTTTATTGTAATTATTATATAGGAAAATAAAAAAGACATTAGTCCTACTTTATTCACTCCTTTTGACGTCTCCACTAAAATAAGCCAATTAGAATAATAATATAATTAAAACAAACCATAGATTATTTCTAATTAAAATTTGAATTGTATGATATACCATATGTAAGAAAGAATTTTATTAAAGGTAGTCATATATTAGATAGTGTGATAAAAATATTACCTCAAATGTTAAATTTAACTTTTTTTATATATAACTATATAAATTTCAAAAAGTTTGTATTTTTACTCTTTAATATAACTTTAAAATATATTACCAAAATTGTGGGAAAGACTTGAGTTCAATTTTTATAATATATCATTAAGAAGAAATAGTCAACTTTTTAGACTTAATTAAGTCCAAAATGGAAGACTAGTCTTGTAAAAAAAAACCTTAAACTTACCTGATACTTCAGAATTTGAGAGAGAAACTTAATTAAAAGGATTGAATAAAATTAATAACAGTATTTAAACATGGTAGAGTAGAACCAATTAATATAATCAATTCATTCATTCATATATATATATATATATATATATATATATATATATATTGTGATATAATATTATATTGAATTAGGTTGGATTAAAAAAATAATTTTTAAAATATGAATCGAATTCAATTTTACTCACTTAATTTACGAGTTAAACCAACACTATAAAAATAATCAGATTTATCGACAAATTATTATTCACGTATCTAAATCTATAAATAAATCTTTTTATTATCTACGGATATTATCCACAAATATGAATCAGTAGGTAAATTCAATGGTTTGTATGGTGTCTGTTAATTTTTCTAGGAATTTTATTTCTTAAGCGTAGGTGTCAGTAATTTGAGCGTTAAGTAGGTCTGTTGTATACGGGTTGAGGTATCCCTGAAATACCTCTATTCATTCATTTTATTTTTTGCTGATAAAAAAAAACTAATTCAAGTTGGTGGGTATTACCTACTAACTCAAGTTGGTGAGTATTACCTACTAACTCAAATTGATGGATATTACTTACGAACCCCAATGGATAGGTAATACTTACCGACTAAATTTGGTGGGTATTATTAGAGTTAGTGAACATTACCTATGAACTAGAAAAAATAAACCTATGAACTAGAATTAGTAAGTACAGACTAGCGTTAGTGAGTATTACCCATGAATATGGGTTAGTAAATATTATCTACGGATTAAAGTTAATAAGTGTAGATACTATTAACATTATAAAATTAATAATATTAAAATATTAATATAATAATATAGATAATATAACATAAAAATTGTCAAGTGTTGTGGTGAAAGTTTATTGGCCATTCTAAGGGATTTGAGTTTGAGTTCTTCCACCAACTACAACAACTAGTAGATCAAGTCAATCCATTTTAATGCTATTTACAGTAAATACATGAAACAAATTAAAAAGCCAAAATACTCTTAAATGAGTCAATTCATTTAATCTACCATGAGTTGGTGGGTTGAACTGATTACAGAAAATTTTACTCGCAAAAAATAGACTGACTTGAGTTTTAACTGAGTAACAAATCATGAGTTGAGTTAGTTAAATTTCTACCACCAACATAGCAAGTACATTTGGTATCTGTTTAATTGGAGGGAGAAAAAAACGACATGTGTAAGATTGATTTCACATGTGAGAAGTAATGTCTGTCACCCACCATGGAAATAAACCTGGACAACTAAAACACGTTAGGAACACGTTCAGACAATTTGGGTCATTGCATGAATGCCAACTACAAGAAGCATGCATGCATCCAACACAAATTTGGTCTGTCGCGTCTGAGGTTTTAATGAAACCAACAAATAGTACATAATAATTAATCATACTGAAGATTCGCCAATGAAACTAAAGAAGATATAGATAGAAGACAATTAATCAAGAGTTTATACAACGTTCTTCATAAATATTTTAAAAAAATAAATTTTTTATAAACTACTTATTTCGGACTATACACAAGTTTAAAATAGAAATTTAGAAAAAATTATAATAAATTTTTTACAAACTAACTTATTTAAAGTTACTTTTTTCTTCATAAAACTATTTATAAAGAAACTCGTCCAACCATATCTTAATCTTAAACTAGTTTATATAAAGAAACTAGCTCATGCATTAAATTTGACTATATTACTTATTTATTGACTGAATAAGTTAGATTAAGTTTTTTAATGTATTATTTTATTTGTATAAACCGTAGGGAGCTATTTTTTTTTACTCGTAGCTTGTTATAATAATGAAATTAAGTTATAACTTGTACTATAAGAACATCGAAGATTAGTTGTCATAAATTAGTGTGGTTATAAAAACTAACTTTATTTACGTTGACTAAAGAGATGTTAGTTGAACTATAAAATATTAGCATGGGCTAAATACACATTAAAAGACGCTATACTTATGTGTCACTTAAATTGAGGTAAAGAAATAATTGTTAGTGCAGATTAGTGTCAATTTTAGCATGCAGTGGTGAATAGGATTAGTGTGTCTGCTTAGCAGACACATAGTGGTTTAATGAAAAAAAAAATAAAACAAAAGATTATCACATTTGAAATTACACATGTTTATAAATTTTATTTTTCTCTATCCTAATTATCTATCTTACCTTCGTGTTCTCCAAATTTCTAGTGCTCCCCAAACCCCTCATCATTACCAAATCAGCTCCCCAAATTTGTTCTTCCTAATACCACTTATTAAGTATATTTACCAATTAATTTTGATGAATCCAATCTATCTTAAAGACTTAAAGTTGTGTGTGTTTAATTAAGTAGATCTTGTTATATAACTTTGCATTACATTATGATCCAACTTATTTGAAAGTAATCTTCTTGAAAAGTTTTATTTTCTAAATCTGTATATTTTTTAATTAGTTGATTCATGTTTTAATTAGTTGAAATTATTTATATTCAAGTTTTTTGACTATAGTAAGTATTTTTGACAAATTGATTTATCTTATCAACTAGTTGAAAACACTTAATGCTTATCTATTAATGATTTATATTATCAATTATTGACTATAGTGATTAATTATTTTTTATCTCTAAAACTAATTTTTATTTAATAATTTTTTATAATATCTATATTAGAATAAACTAAATAAAGTCTAAAAGTCAAATTATTTATTTTTAGATGAGTATTTATAAAACCAACATCACCCATAAAATTGTCCATAAACTTTGAGTTTAATAGGAGCTACATAACCTTATAAATATATTTGAAGTTAAAAGTATTTGGATTTATATTTTTGGACTATAAACTATTGAAATTACATATATAATTTTGTTTGCGGATATTTTCAAGTGCACATTTTTCTAGTTAAAAAGAGAGTTTTCTCTTACAAATTTGGTAACAAACAATTATTATAGAATAAAAGTTCGTTTGACACTGAAAATAATAAAAACAATTATTTTACAACTACCTTTTAAAATAAAATATTATATTATAATAAAATAATAATTTATTTAGGTGAGAAGTGAATGTAACTGATGTTAATGTTTCATTTTTTTTTATATGTTATTCTAATTAGGAACTTGTTTTTAATGAAAAGGTAAAAAATAAAAATAAAATTTACTAATATCCTAGGTGAAGAAAAGAAAAGAAAAATATATACATATACACTAAAATATTACCTTATATAAAAAATTAAAAGAGAAGCTTAATTAATAAACAATTTAACAATGAAAAGTGAGTAAATATTAAAAAATGTTACAAATTTTACACTATTAAGGTCAGACCAGTTTTCTAATTAATAAAGAAAATAGAAACTAATTGAAGTAACTTGTCGAGAAGCTATTTATATTAGTGTTTTTTTAAATAACAGTTTTATAGTTTATAGATATATGGTATTCTCCTTTTTACCCTTAAATTATTTTTTATTATTTTTAATAAAAGCTAATATTGTATTTTATTTTATTTTTTCTCTTTTTACATAATTTATTTATTTTGTCCCATTACATTTTTTTCCAGTTCAATGCTAATTTTCCTCTTCTTATTGTGGTTTCCATTTTCCTAATAAGTTTTCTCACATGGTGCAAATTCAATATAGTTTCCATTTACGTAGGTTGTGTGTTGTTTAAACATATTTTTGTTCTCCTCACAAATCCTTCTTTTCTTTTAGTATCTTTAATGATTTGAATGATTTGAATGTGAATGTTTATTATAAATGTAAAAATTAATATTAATTTGTATATTAATTAATTTATAATTATATTTAAAAGAATTATATTGTATGAAAATAGTTGTCGATTGTGTGAATTTGAAGTCATAAATCTAGAATGATATGTGAACCATTATTTGAATTATGTATTAAATAATTACACCTATATTTTAACAAAGATTCTCTTATTGAACTAATAATTTAAGTCACATAAAGTAAGATATTAGGTGATGAGAAGCTAAATGAGGAGTTTCACACGAGATATGTCTAGATGTATGACTTGTGTGGTAATGAACTTATTCAGATCCATTAACAGATGTTAGTTTTTGATGGGACATACTTAATGAGTTTTCTGGAAGACGTTTCCATTTGATATATAGTGATTTATATGTCTTTTTTATGTTCACATTTTGATTGAAATTCATTTTTTGTTGATTGTTAATTAAAATGTTTCCTTTTATATAATTTTTTTTCATTTTTTTTATCTATATTTAGAAAAGAGTAAAGATTTTATCTAGACTAAAGATTTTCTTTTGACTCTCCTATTGTCAAAATATATATATATATATATATATTTATTGTAAATATTTAAATTGTATTTTGAAAACCTATATGCTCTATAAAAACTCAATATTATGTTTATAGTAAATGAAATAATTTTTATGGAAGTGTTTAATTTATAATATTTTTCATATTGTTGAAACATTATACTTTAAAGATGTTGTAAATCAAACATACAAGAAAGATATACTTGTACTTAAATTTATGTTAATTTACTTTATAAATATATGTTGATGAACTTTAGATTAAAATATATTTTTAGTTTATGTAAAATGATTGAATTTTGATTTTAGACTATATAATTTTTGTTTTTGTTTTTAGTTCCTTTAAAATTAAAAATTATTATTTTTAATCTAAGTGTTGAATAAAAATGTCTAAATTAAAGTGAATTACCATACAATTAAACTAAACTTTAAAAGTAATTTTGAGAAGAAAAAAAACTGAACTGGATTGTTATATAGTGATTAAACTAAATTGTATTGTGATTTGAATAAATTAAACTAAATTAAATTATTATAAATTACTTTAATTATATGAATGTTTTGAATTATTGTCAATTTGATAAACAATTCAAATATTTTTTTGACATCCCTAATTCCAAATGATTCACTATCACTACAAGAAAATCAAGAAATAGAAACTAATTTTTAGAGACCAAAATAATTAGTTGCAATAGTAACTAAATTATAGACCATTTTGGAAAACTAAAACAAAAATTGGTTTCTAAATTAGTTTCTATTATTTTCTATTATTGTTAAATAGTTTCTAAATTGATCTCTAATTAGCAACCAAGGTTTTAGAGACTAAATTTAGAAACTAAATAATTGGTAGATAAAACATTGG
>Ga0123342_1002912_pt1 | contig 28082 bp, 12 predicted proteins | sample Turbeawhitnodule_FD_89960 | JGI IMG/M metagenome (GOLD analysis project Ga0123342, IMG submission 89960) | Root nodule microbial communities of legume samples collected from Mexico - Turtle bean Mexico white nodule | ecosystem: Host-associated > Plants > Roots > Nodule | place: Mexico: Nepantla... | reverse complement strand
GATGTATAATGGGTTAGGATTATTATAAATTATATTAAAGGAAAAAATATTTATTTTAACGGTTTAGATGTATAATGGGTTAGGATTATTATAAATTATATTAAAGGAAAAAATATTTATTTTTAAATACTAAACCTTTTATATAGCTTTTTCCAATAATGAAGACTTGATAAGGGAGATCTTGATGTTATGAGAAAACCTCGATCAGGAAGATATTCATGAAAACCATTTAAGGTAAATTTTTAATATGAAATATCTTGATATGTCCTTAAGAACTTTTATTCGGATAAACCTGAAAATGCAAATAATTTGCAAGCAATTAAAATAAATAATAATAAAGTTTAAAAATATAAGATAATAATAAATACTATTAACTTAAAAACTAAAATTATTTTTTAAAACATTAATAAACTAAAAAGGAAGCATTATTTTCCTTTTATTAAAAAAGTTCAAACGTTACATATTTTTAGATTTTCTAATTTATTTTCGTTTTATAAAATAAAATATAAAAAGAAAAAAAACTCAACTAATTTTATTTTTAACTAAAAATTAAGAAAAAAATAATGCAACAGAATATCAAATAAAGTCAATAAAATTAAAACCAAAATACAATTATCTGTCCTCGTATATTATTCTATTATTCATTCTAATACATAATATTTATTTATAATTTAAAAAACAAAGAAAAAATATCAATGGTTCCACCTATACCTATTAAAGTACCAATTACGAGAAGGTGGTACGATTTTTATGAAAAGAAAAATGCTCTCGAATAAATTTATTTACACTTTTATTTCTTTCTCTAATATTTTTTTTATTTTTTTTTCTATTTATCATTTTTTATTTATTTTCTTATCTAACATAATTTTAAAAGTACAAAATAAAAATAAATTAAAAAAGTTTGATAATTTAAATTTTGAATGCATTAAAAAATAAATATTTTTAATATTTAAAATAGTTAGAAATATAATTAATGAATAAAGAAATAATTTTTATAAAATAAAAAAAATTAAAAATTAAAAATGTTTAGTTGAAATTTTTTTAAGAATGAAGAAAATAAAAAATTAAATCATAATTGAAATGGGTGTAAACTTCACGTACAAAGTGAAAACTTCACCGTACAAAGTGGGTGAAATTCCACTTTATCAGACGATTTTATAAGATTGAATTAAACTTGAAGTTTACTTCTTAAATTAATAAAAAAATTATATTATTGTATTTTTTAAATTAAGAAACACTATCAGAAAATCATTAGATACAAACCAATTGTAAAGATAAAAAATAATAAATTACTCTAGATTTTATATCTGGTAACTAATAAGATACAAATTTAAAAATTATTTATTAATAATAGAAATTTTATTGGATTATCTATCCTCCGCGACCACCTAATATATAATCTCAGATACGAGTTGACAACCTCAGCATGAGAGATTGTTGGAAAAGAAATCCATAAAAACAAGTAAGTGCAGACTTCATATTATAAACTGATTTTCTAAGGTTGATTTATACTTAAAATACACTTATAAATATCTTTATTTTAATCAGAACACAAAATATGTAACTTAATGTTGTTTTATTCTTAATTGTTATTGTCTAGTTGACATATAATAAATGTAAATGTGGATTGTGCTTTGGTGTGAATATGAAGATAGGTATAATTTTTTTTAATAGTTTTATGCTGTTTAAATTATTTTATTATGTGTTTTTTTGTTTTGATTATTTATCTATTTTTATTAAATTTAAAAGTTTAAGTTTTTTTATAAAACTAGTAACTCCAATTTTAATTAATAAAAAATTTTATTAGAAAAAAAAAAGTTATTAGTATATAAAGTAGTTTATAAACTTATTTATCAAGATGTTAGTTACCAATTACTTTAAATTCTACGTTTGATAACTAGTACTGCGTACAAAGTGGGTGTAACCGTACAAAGTGGACATAACAAATAATAAGTCCCTTTACTAAACCTAAATTGACAAAAAAGAAGTTATTGGTATATAGTTAGTTACAAGAGTTTAGCTACCAATTAAGTTTATTTTTATTTTAAGGATGAAGAAAATAAAAATTTCAACGTACAACAACATAAAAGTTGAATCTATAAACCAATATTAATATTTATTTTTATTATTATTTATGATGTAATCATGTTAATTTTAAGTAAAAAAATGCAGGACATAATTATAAAAAAAAAATAGTATTAATTTATAGTGGACATAAATAATATTGGAGTGTCTACCCTAAATGCAAAATCCTGAAGAAAAAAAACTAATGTAAATGAGAAGAAAAAATGAAAAATAAATAAATATAAAAAATAAAAACAACAACAATAAAAATAAAAACAAAAAACAAAAATAAATAAAGAATGATAGAAAAAAAAATAACTAAAAAACATAAAAGACATCAAAATAAAGACAAAACAAAATAAGATAGAGATAAAAAAAATATAAACAAATCAAAACAAGATGAAAATAAGAGATATAAGAGGATACTAAATAAGTGTTATAGTATTTAATAATATGATTTTTTTTTTCTGTCTTGATTCGACTTGACTTAGCCTCCGAGGTTTTCTATCTTTATCTTATTTTGTTTTGTCTTTATTTTATATATTTTATGTTTTTAATTATTTTTTTTCTGTCAATTTTTTTTGTTTCTGTTTTTATTTTTATTGTTTTTGTCTTTATTTTTTATATTTATTTATTTTTAAATTTTTTTTCTTTTCATTTTTAAGCATTAAGTGTAGCATTTGCATTAGTTTTTTTTGTTAGGATTTTGCATTTAGGGTAGACACTTCAATATTATTTGTGTGTCTACTACTAATTAATACTAATTGACTTTGGTTTTTCTATAATTATATCATATTTTTTACTTGAAATTAACATGATTACATCATCAATACTAATAAAAATAAATAATAATTTATGTTTATAGATTCAACTTTTATATTGTTGTAGGAATTAATTTTTTATTTTCTTTATTTTTTTTAAAAAAAACCTAAATATTGTTAATTTTTATTTTGTAAAAACTCATTTCTTTATTTATTAATAACTATTTTAAACATTAAACATATTTATTTTTTTAATATATTCAAAATTAAATTTTTTTATTTTTTATTCTTGAAATGATGTAGAAAAATAAAAAAAAAAGTGTTAGATAAAAAAAAAATATTAAATAAAAAAAATAGAAGTGTAAATAAAATTATACCAGAAAATTGAGTCGCTACTCTTCACTCTTTTGCTTATACTCCCTCTTCACCTTCAAGTACAGTGCCACCAAACTCGCGACCTTTGAGTAATTCCCGAAACCACTGCTTCCAGGGTTTGATATGGTGCTGCAAAGGCTCATGTTTTTTACTGTCATACTTTTCGTTTTCATACCTATTGAATATGTGTGAGTTTGGTTTGCATTTAAAATTCTGAGGTTTTACCAGTTTTTTTTATGCACATTCGTTTTTTACTCCAGGTTTTGCTTGCAGTCGGTGTCATTCTCTTTTGTTTTATGTTGAATGTCTTTTAATTTGAAAATTATTATTTTGAAATTTATATTGAAATACACAAATTATTGTACTTAAATATAACAGTTTAGAATCTGACATCTCATAATATAATTTTAAAATTATTCCATCTTTTTAAATAAGATTTTTTTTTTAGTTATAATTTGGTGGAGCATTCTCTATATATTAACACTCTTTTAATTTTATTTATTTTTAGTTGTGAGTATTTGACTGTATTTAGGATTTCGTTGTATTTCTCCGCACAATTTGTACGGATTTTAATGCAAGCAGCGCATCAATTGGCCAATCTTGAAAGGAAGTGGGTCCATGTGCCACGTTTGCGTATCATTGGGGCCCACAATTTTTGTATGCAAATCATGATTAAGGATGTGTGCATTTCTCTGCCTTTTTTTTTTTGCCAATTTTAGGTGTGTTCGATACTTTTTTTTATACTACGTATTTTTAATTTTGGGTTTTTCTATTTTATTTTATTCTCACCATCATAGTCAAATTCTTTCTTCATACGTGATAATATCCCTGTTAATTCTAGAAATTCGATTCTAAATTTTTTAAAAAATTTAAATAATAAAAAATAAAGTATAATCTAACAAAGAAAACCTTACATTAAAATAATTTCATTTACATCCATAGAACACCAATTGATCACTAAAGAAAAATCTCCTTTTAGACCTCTTGCATTTTTAGGAGAACACTTTCCATATTGGAAAGATAGAATGGGAATGTATGTAAAGTCTACACAGTGTTAGTTATGGTAGATCAATACACACTATCAGTTATGATATTGCAAGTTTTTTTCTCTTTAAACTCAACTTTCTACTCTTTATAGTATAAATATCTTCATTCATACTTCTAAGATCAAAGTCTAGTTAAAAAATGTTCCTACAATTGATCAAAGTCTAGTTAAAAAGTGTTCCTCGCTATTCAAGCAAAATATAAGGTGAAAATGCAGTCTTTATTATGTTTTCATAAAACTCTAATTTTATATGGAAAATAAAAATCCAAACTAAAAATAAAAAATAAGAGCAAAAGAAACTCCAAGGAAATGCAAACCTGAAATGACAAAACAGAAAGTTATCAAATACCAAACTCATCAAACAATTTCAAAGTAAATTTTCTATTTACAAGCAGACAAAGAGGAAGAACATCGACAAGCAACAAATGCGTAGAAGAAATGTCCTTTAATATTCATACAATTAAATGAAAAATTAGAGAACAAATTAAAAACATATTTATTTATTTCCAAGATTTTTCTTTTTTTATTTAATTTTCTTCTCGAAATTGTTTTTGCCATTACTCCTTGATTTTCATTTCTTCCTTATGCAACAAAACAAAAGGAGTTATGTTAGTAATTTTTTTAATGAAAAGTTAGAATCATGATTTAAAGGAGAAGAAGAGTTCAAATTTTTGTGGTCTCCCTCTAAGGATTATTTCTCACTCATGTTTGTAGGGGTGTTATGAGAATTTTTTCCTCTTCTCTTAAATTTCTTTTCTTTCTTTTTCTTATTTCTCATCTCTTTCTCTTATTTATTTCGCCTCTTTTTCTCTCTTTAACTTTTTCTCTTGTTTTGATTTCTCTAACATCTCTGTATCTTTCAATGCTTTGTTCTCCACATCTTTCAAGTATTTGCAATAAACCTTGAGTTTTTAACTAGTCATTGGACTTGGATTTCAATTAGGACACTAATGCATAACCTTCACATTTGAAGCATCTAGGAGTACTTGTTTTGATCCTTGAAATTTTAATTTTTGAAACAAGTGTATTAAAGTATTCTACCAAAGTCAAACTAATACCTACAATAAAAGTTAAAAAAGCAAGAACTAACACAAAATAAAAGAAACACTTAACACAAGTAATATAGAAAAATAAGACGGACCTCACCACTCACTAATTGTTTACACCCAAATCACTCGTGTATCACTCTTGAAAGGTAATGCAATCTTACTCAAGTTCCTCTTAAGTTCTTAAGAAGAACTCTCAATCAACCATCAATAATTTTATATTCAAAGTGAAAGATCTAACAAATCCAAACTCAACTCAAGAGGTCAAGAAAATGAAAACTCCAAGACAAAACCAAAGAAATTTAAAGACAAATTAAAAAGCACAAAATCAAGAAATAAGCATAATCAAATAGAGTAGAAATATGATAAAACTGAGAAGAACATAAAGACGCAAATAAAAGTTGAGAGCCAAAGTTTCCATATTCAGCATTTGATAGGAAAGAGATAAAATTGACAAACAAGATTCATGCAAATAAATATCAAAATAATATCAAGGAGTTGTGAACTAAGACATTCAAAGAGAAAGATTATTCGAAGTGCAAACATGTGGTAAAACACATTGAAGGCTTATATAAGAACATTACAAATTAAGCGTCTACCACACAAGAAGATGAACAATGCATAAATGAAAAGATCCAAGTCTAAAGATGATCAAGTCTCAACCAACAAAGTTCATATATATAGAGACATTATTTGGAGATCAAATACATGTCAAAGATGCATTATCAAAGCCAACATTTACATATTAAGCGTTTAACACGTGGAAGAACATGAACAATGCAAAACAAGAATTTAATTGAATCACAATTAATTAGAGCCTCAAGGCTAAATCAAATATAGTTAAAAAGACATTTTGAAATGTTCAAGAAGGCGCAAATTGTATTATAGCAAAAGTTTTCATTTCAAGCGTCTAGCACATTCAAGGAGAAGATCAACGTGGGAGATTTAAGCCAATATTAAAGTAAAGAGAATTAAAGTCTCAATGATCATACTTGAAGTATATAAAGAAAGAATTTGAAATCCCTCACACGCTCAAGACTCACAAAGATCAATCAGAGCAAGACTTACCATATTGAGCATCTAGCACATTGAAGAAGAAGAACAACGTGGAAGTTTGAGCTGATACTTAATGTTATGAAAATTAAAGTGCCAACGTTCATATTAGAGGAAGATAAAGAAAGTTTTTGAAAAGTCTTATACGCAGAATACAATAAGAGCGATTATTTACTTATAAAACGTTTAACGACTATATGAAGAATGTAGAAACCCTAAAATTGCAATTCACATTCAGAGGCCTATATAAAAGACCTTAAGGGTGAAGAATAGTACAACAAATGTACATAGAACGAAAAAAGAATGCCACCATCAAGTGATATTCAGTTGTGTGTTAGAATAACGCTTATACAATTTACATATGCTATTGTAGAGTGAATTGTGAGATTGGGTTGTGTGCTTAGCCATTGTAAATTCTTCACAGTGTGAAGTATACCTTGTGAAATTTCATTGTTCTATATGAAAGAGAGTGTTTCTCATTGTATTGAGAGATCTTGATTTCAGGGGGAAATTATGACATTATACTTGGAGATGTTAGAATACTTGGTGAACCTGCATAGGTTGAGAATACTGGGAGAACCTGTAGAGGTTGAGAATACTAGCTAAACTTGAAGAGGTGTAAGAATACTTGTGGACCTGAAGAAGTGCAAGACTACTTGTGTACTTGGAGAGATGAATAATACTTAGTGAAAAGCTCTTGAGCGGTTTGCTTGAGAAGACTGGACGTAGCCCTTGTCGATGGATTAACCATTATAAATCTTTGTCTACTTTTTCCACTCTACTATTGTTTAGACGCTGCTTTTAATTGGTTAATAATTTGCGAATTGAGTTTAGGTTCCATTCAACCCCTTTTTTGGAGACAATTGAACATTCATATATGAAGAAGATGGAACATTGCAAGAATAAAAAGATCCAAGTCAAAATATGTTCAAAACTGAACAAAAAATTCATACAAATGAAGAAAGTATTTGAAGATAAAATACATGTTAAAGATGCACAAATTTCATCAAAGCCAATATTTCTATATTAAGAGTCTATCATATAGAAGATGATGATGAACCGAACTCGAAAGAGAATATCCAAGTGCATAATAGATTAAAGCTTCAATATTCAAGTAAAATGTAAATAAAGAAACATCTTAAAATATTTATAATGACAGAAGAACTTGCAGATTGCATCATAGCAGAAATTTCCTATTCAAACATCTAGCACATTGAAGACGAAGAACAATGTGACAGATCTAATGATACTAAACTACAAAAGATTAAAATTTCAACATTCATATTTGAAGAGTATAAGGAAATTATTTGAAATACCTTACACATTTAAGAGAGTAGAGAGTGAGAGTTAAAAACCATTTCAAAAATACTATTCTTTGATTCTCATGAAATATTTACCTTGATATTATGAGACATACATGTCATATAATACAACACACTCCAAGCCATCCCCTTCATAAAATGATATTATGAGATATATATGTCATATAATACAACACACTCTAAGTCATCCCCTTCATAAAATCATACTCTTGTTTCTCATGCAAGAAAGTGGATTGGGTCTAGAAAACATACTACACTTGGTTTTAGGTGAGCATAGTGTTCCAGAATCTATGGAAGTACATGTTTGGCAGTATAAACAATGGGGAAGAATATTGAAGAAGGAGCTATAGAGGTCATTCATAATGAGTCATTATGCGTGTGGAAGAGTTGATAGAGACAGGTATAATTTGGAACACAAATATTAGAGTTATGGAAACATGAGATGCTTGAAACAAAAAACTTTCTAGTAACTCATATATGTTTTTGAGATGACAAAAAGGGAAGTGTAATAATTGAAAATGAATACTGGTTGGGTCATTGCTGGTTTGTTTATATGAAGGGACAATCAAAATGTAAAGAGAGTTATAAAGAGGTAAATTTGTAAGGAGTGTGAATTGAAAAACTTGTTAGACTTCATGATTTAATTTGTGATTATGATAAAATTATTTTTGTAAGATTTTGTATAAATTACTTCTCTCATTTGCATAAATGTGTACGGATTTATACAAAGTATTTATTGTAAATTTTAATATATATATATATATATATATTAATTATTGTTAAAAAAAAAAGTACAGTCATGATATTTTACTTGTTTTTTAGTGGTATAAATTTTGTGTGTATTGTAAATGAAAATCTTTGATTGAATTTAGTATTGTGGAGGAAACAAGAATGGTTTGATATTTTTTAGAATAAAATAATGATAATTTTCTTTTAATAATATATGTTAACAATTTAATTTGAAACATAGAAAACTATAATTAAAATATTAATACAAAAGTTGTTAGTTAATTAGTTTTTTTAGGTGTTAATTATAATGTTTTAACAACGGATTCTTCATGAAAGAAAAATGTCATTAACTTGGAACTACGCCACAGTGGTGGGCCACTCAGTTTTTCCTTTCAGTCCCCACCACATCTTCCCCGAACCGCCAAGAGCAGCGCGCGTCAAGGTTCAATGGTGGCTTACTAGGTCTGCTTATCCGGTGACGACTGCTGCAACCCTGAAAATCTTGCTCCCTGACATGTTAGGGTTGCTGCAACCAGCATGGACAGAGAGTTCCAGCTTATGTTGTTCTCAGTGACAGTATCACCTTCAAGGTGCTTTTTCTCTTTTACCCCAATCTAACTTCATGCAAATTATTATATGAAACAGTTTAATTTTGGTAAACTCTTTTATTTGGATTATTATAAGTATAGAAAGAAACATCAAAGGAGAAAGAATGAGTAAGCTTTTTTAAATAAACAATATGAAATTTTAAAATTTTGAAACATTCAATTAAAAACTATACAGAACAGAACCTAAAGAACAACTGCAAAAATATAGTTTTTTTTTTAATTCCCTGATGCAATTAAAAGGAGCTATATTATGTAAATGAAAAGCTGAATAAGCTAATTTGTGGGCTACTTTATACACTAAAAGATTAGTAGTTTGTTATCTTTTAAGTCTTTTATTTGGATTCTGATTATATATAGTTTAGTACAATTATTTAATAGGAATTTATCTTTATGTAATATTAATTATATTAATGAATAGGATAATATAATATAGATGAAATAAGGAGAAATTAAGAGTCAATGCTCTTAGCTTTCATAAGTATTTGTCATCCCCGCCTCTTTTCTTATTTTTATGCATCCAAATAAAAAATATAAAACAAAACTATAAAAAAAACAAAGTCAAATAGTATTATTTAGCAGTGAACACAAATAATATTATCAGCGAAAAATTATATGGAGACGACAACAACCACGACAAGAATAAAAATGTTTACTACAAAAACCTTCGTTCAAGACGTTGAAGCCTTAGACAACCCAAGCACTACGACTCAACTTACTGAAGATTCTTTCGAGTTGCAGCAAGAGATTATATGGAGTCGAATCCACTTGTAAGAAGATGATCAGTACTTGGAATCAATGCAAGTAAGGAAAAAGCACAATTGGAGCGAATATGAACATAGGTATAATTTTTTTTAATAGTTTTATGCTGTTTAAATTATTTTATTATGTTTTTTTTTTCTTTGATTATTTATCTATTTTTATTATATTTGAAAGTTTAAGTATTTTTTATAAAACTAGTAATCCAATTTTAATTAATGAAAATTTATATTAGAGAAAAAAAAAAGTTATTGGTATATAAAGTAGTTTCTAAACTTAGTTATCAAGATGTTAGGTACCAATTACTTTAAATTCTACATTTGATAACTAGTACTGCGTACAAAGTGGGTGTAAGCTTCACGTACAAAATGGGTGTAAACTTTACCATACAAAGTGGGTATAGAAAGTAGTTTCTAAATTTAGTTATCAAGATGTTAGGTACCAATTACTTTAAATTCTACATTTGATAACTATTACTGCGTACAAAGTGGATGTAAACTTCACCGTACAAAGTGGGTGTAAATTTCACTTTATCAGACGATTTGATGAGATTTAGTTAAACTTAAAGTTTACTTCTTAAATTAATAAAAAAATTATATTATTCTATTTTTAAAATTAAGAAACACTACCAGAAAATCATTAGATACAAACCAATTGTACAGATAAAAAATAATAAGTTCATTGACTAAACCTAAATTAGATACTATTTTAGAGACAAAAAAAAGTTATTGGTATATAGTTAGCTACCAATTACTCATTTTATATTTGGTAACTAATCAGATACAAATTTAAAAATTATTTATTAATAATAAAAATTTTATTGGATTATTTATCCTCCGACCACCTAATATAATTTTATAGAGAGTGTTGAAAAAGAAATCCATAAAAACAAGTAAGTGCAGACTTCATATTATAAAATGATTTTTTAAGATTGATTTATACTTAAAATACACTTATAAATATCTTTCTTTTAATCAGAACACAAAATATGTAACTTAATGTTGTTTTATTCTTAATTGTTATTGTCTAATTGACATATAATAAATGTGAATGTGGATTGTGTTTTAGTGTTGAAAGAAATGTTTTTTAGTTTCTAAACTTAGTTATCAAGATGTTAAGTACCAATTACTTTAAATTGTACATTTGATAACTAGTACAAAGTGGATGTAAACTTCATCATATTATGTATATGCTTTCTTTGCTTTGATTATTTTTCTATTTTTATTAATTTAAAAGTTTAAGTCTTTTTATAAAACTAGAAACTCCAATTTTAAATAATAAATATTTATATTAGACACAAAAAAAAGTTATTAGTATATAAAGTAGTTTTTAAACTGTATTATGAATACGTATAGTCTGTCTATGTATCGTTTTTATTATGGATTTTAGTATAATTTTTCATATTTTATTTTATATTATTTTTAATAATACTTTTTCATGTAATGACAGATGATTCTTGATACTTAAGATTTCAGTCTAACTGAGACGTCAAGTTGTATCATGATGTCAAACCTGAACGCTTTTATAAAAAAAATATAGTTTATAAACCTAGTTTCCAAGATGTTACTTACTTTATATTCTATATTTGATAACTAATACTGTACAAATTTAAAAATCTTTTATTAATAGATTCTAAATTGATATCTAATTAACTAACAAATTTTACCTACTAATTAAAGTTAGTCTGAGTTAGATTTGAAGTTTACTTTATATTATTGTATTTTTAAATTTTAGAAACACAAAAATCATTAGATACAAACTAATAATATGGTACAAGCTACTAAACTTTACTTATCAATAGATTTTATTAGACTGAGTTAGATTTGAAGTTTTAATACGCTAATACTTAAGAGACAAAAAAAGTGATAGTTACAAATTATTCTAGATTGTACGGTTGGTAACTAATAAAATACATATTTAAAAATTATTTCTTAATAATAGAAACTATTTTAGATACATATCTCAATTTAAAAATTATTTATTAATAATAGAAACTACTATCCAGCGATGAGTTTATTGGGATTATCGTATCATCCCGCTATAAAGCAAACAAATGTTTTTTTTATTTCTTGAAGATCTAGGTTGTATGGTCAAAGTGAATTTCACCTTCTTTAACATTTGTATAATTTTTTTTTTTTCTTATTACAGATTATTTTTGGATAGACTTCGGATATATGGTAAAGGAAATTGGAAAAACATATCAAAATATCTTAAATCAAGAACTCCAACTCAAGTGGCTAATCATGCACAAAAATATTTCATTCACCAAAATGCTTATGCGGACAAAAAGAGAAAGAAGAGTATTCTTTATATAACTTTAGATAAAAGAAGAGATTCTACATAGTCCAAATACCAAACCGATAATATTTTATTTGTAATTATAATTTTTTATTTATAGTTAATAAATTTTGTATCTCTAATTCAACAATTCATTGAATTTTACTAATTAAGACTTTTGACAATTATGATATTTTTTATCTACAAATAATATTATTTATTAAAATAATAACGGTTTAGATGTATAATGGGTTAGGATTATTATAAATTATATTAAAGAAAAAAATATTTATTTTTAAATGCTAAACCTCTTTATATAGCTTTTTCAAATAATAAAGACTTCAGGAGATCTTCTGAAAACGCAAATAATTTTTCAAGCAAAATATATATATATATATATATATATAACAATAATAATAATTTTTATTTAAATTATTTCCAAAAACATTTTCTATGTTAATGTTTTTACATTAAGTTATTTCCTTATATGAATAATTTAGTCGTTTAGGCAACACTCAATTTTGTCAATTTAAATAAAGTTTGAAAATTAAAATAAAAAATAATAAAGTTTAAAAATATAAGATAAGAATAAATACTATTAACTTAAAAACTAAAATTATTTTTTAAAACATTAAAAAACTAAAAAGGAAGCATTATTTTCCTTTTATTAAAAAAGTTCAAACATTAAATATTTTTAGATTTTCTAATTTATTTTCGTTTTTTAAAATAAAATAAAAAAAGAAAAAAAAAACTCAACTAATTTTAGTTTTAACTAAAAATTAAGAAAAAAATAATGCAACAGAATATCAAATAAAATCAATAAAATTAAAACCAAAATACAATTATCTGTCCTCATTTATTATTCTATTATTCATTCTAATACATAATATTTATTTATTATTTCTAAAAAAAACCATAAAAAAATAAAGAAAAAATGACAAATTGTTCCTAGTACCATTTAGAAAAATTGTCCCATTTACACTTTTATTTCTTTATTTAATATTTTTTATTTTCATTTTTTATTTATCATTTTTTATTTATTTTTTTATCTAACATAATTTTAAAAGTAAAAAATAAAAATAAAAATAAATTAATTTTTTTAATAATTTTAATTTTGAATACATTAAAAAATAAATATTTTTAATATTTAAAATAGTTAGAAATATAATTAATGAATAAAGAAATAATTTTTATAAAATAAAATAATAATAAATTTAAAATGTTTAGTTTAATTTTTTTTTAAGAATGAAGAAAATAAAAAATTAAACCCTACAATAACATATAAAAGTTGAATCTATAAAAAAAAAAGTATTTATTTTTATTATTATTGATTATATAATCATGTTAATTTCAAGTAAAAAATATAAAACATAATTATAAAAAAAACAAAGTCAATTAATATTAATTAGCAGGAACACAAGTAATATTACCAACGAAAAATTATATGGAGACGACAACAACCACGACAAGAATAAAAACATTGACTACGAAACCTTCGTTCTGGATGTAAACTAATATATACTATTTTAGAGAAAAAAAAAGCTATTGGTATATAGTTAGTTACCAAGATTTTAGCTAGCAATTATTTTAGATTTTAAATTTGATAACTAATAAGATACACATCTTAAAATTATTTATTAATAATATAAATTTTATTGGTATTATCTACCAATCCGCTACAAGGCGACCACCTAATATATAATTTCACATACGACTTGGCAACCTCATATATGTTAGGTACCAATTAATTTAAATTCTACCTTTGATAACTAGTAGTGTGTAAACTTCAGCGAGTGGATGTAAACTTATCAAACGGTTTTATGAGATTGAGTTAAACTTGAAGTTTACTTTTTAAATTAATAAAAAAATTATATTATTGTACTTTTAAAATTGAGAAACATTACGAGAAAATCAGTAGAGACAAAAAATAATAAGTCCCTTTACTAAATCTAAATTGACAAAAAAAAGTTATTGGTATATAATTAGTTTCCAAGATTTTAGTTACCAATTACTCTAGATTTTACATTTGGTAACTAATAAGATACAAATTTAAAAATTATTTATTAATAATAGAAATTTAATTGGAATTATAAAAACAACTAGTAATTATTGTTCCGCCAATTAAATGTATCATTTAGAGGTGATATGATTTTTATAAAAAGAAAAAAGAGAAAATTTGTTCAGGGAATCACAAATAAAAAAAAAAAAATACACACAACACCATCATCATGTGCATAATCCTCTCGATTCAATTATTATATAACATTATTTACACTTTTATTTCTTTATCTAATACTTTTTTTTTGTTTTTATTTTTTTATTTAGCATTTTTATTTTCTTATTTAACCCCATTTCAAAAGTTAAAAAAAAAGTTAATTTTTTTTGATAATTTTAATTTTGAATACATTAAAAAATTAAATATTTTTAATGTTTAAAATAGTTAAAAATATAATTAATGAAAAAAGAAATAAGTTTTTACAAAATAAAAAATTAATAAATTAAAAAAAATTAGTTTATTTTTTTTAAGAATGAAGAAAATAAAGATTTCACCGTACAAAAACATAAAAGTTGAATCTATAAACAAAAATTAGTATTTATTTTTATTATTATTTATGATATAATCATGTTAATTTCAAGTAAAAAATACAGAACATAATTATAAAAAAAAATTAGTATTAATTCGTAGTGGACACAAATAATATTGAAGTGTCTACCTAAAATGCAAAATCCTTAAAAGAAAAAACTAATGTAAATGTTACACTTAATGCTTAAAAATGAGAAGAAAAAAATGCAAAAATAAATAAATATAGAAAATAAAAATAGCAACAATAAAAATAAAAACAAAAACAAAAATAATAAAGAATGGTAGAAAAAAAATAATAACTAAAAACATAAAAAACATCAAAATTAAGACAAAACAAAATAAGATAGAGATAAAAAAAAATATAAACAAATCAAAACAAGATAAAGATAAAAGATATAAGACGATACTAAATAAGTATAGGCTGAACATAAAAAGAAAAATAAATGAGAGATGGTCATTCATTTAATATTTTCTTCAATGGTAAATAGTTTGTGCGAAATGAAACATAATTAATAACGAGAAGTAGACGATTCAGTAATGTTGGGACAAGTTCTTTTTGTATGTCCTGGTGTTTGACAATATGATTTTTTTTGTTCATGTTGTTATCTTATATCCATATAAATATTTATTCGACTTGACTTAGTCTCCCCTTTGAGGTTTTCTATCTTTATATTATTTTTTTTTTATTATTATTTTTTTCTGTCATTATTTATTTATTTTTGTTTCTGTTTTTATTTTTATTGTTGTTCTCTTTATTTTCTATATTTATTTATTTTTACATTCTTCTTCTTCTCATTTTTAAGCATTAAGTGTAACATTTGCATTAGTTTGTTTTTTAGGATTTTACATCTAGGGTAGACACTTCAATATTATAAGTGTGTCCACTACTAATTAATACTAAATGACTTTTTTTTTTATAATTATATCATGTATTTTTTACTTGTTATTAACATGATTACATCATCAATAATAATAAAAATGAATACTAATTTATGTTTATAGATTCAACTTTTATGTTGTTGTAGGGTCTAATTTTTTATTTTCTTCATTCTTAAAAAAAAGTTTAAACTAAACATTTTTAATTTTTATTTTGTAAAAACTCATTTATTTATTTATTAATAACTATTTTAAACATTAAACATATTTACTTTTTTTTAATGCATTCAAAATTAAAATTAAAATTATTAATTTTTTTAATTTATTAATTCATTTTTTTTTACTTTTGAAATTATGTTAGATAGAAAAATAAAAATAAAAATAAATATTAAATAAAAAATAAAAATGTAAAAATGGTGCTGCTGCAAAGGGTCTATGTTTGCACTTGGTGTCATATCTCTTTTGTTTTATGTTGAATGTCTTTTAGTTTGAAAAATGTTATTTTGAACATTATATTGAAATACACAAATTATTGTACTAAAATATAACAGTTTAGAATCTGATATCTCATAATATAATTTTAAAATTATTCCATCTTTTTAAATAAGATTTCTATTTTAGTAATTTTTTTTCAGTTATAATTTGGTCGAGCATTCTCTATATATCAACACTCTTTTAATTTTTTTAGTTGTTGTGTATATGGCCATGCGTTTCGTACTGTATTTGGGATTTCGTTGTATTTCTCCGCACAATTTGTACGGATTTTAATGGAAGCAGAGAATCAATTGGCCAATCTTGAAAGGGAGTGGATCCATGTGCCACGTTTACGTATCAATGGGGCCCACGGAGTTTTGTATGCAATTCATGATTAAGGATGTGTGCCTTTCTCTGCCTTTTTTTTCCAAGTGTTAGATACTCTTTTTTATACGACGTATTTTTAATTTTGGGTTTTTCTATTTTATTTTATTCTCACCATCATAGGCAAATTCTACCTTCATACGTGATAATATCCAATGTTAATTCTAGAAAGTCGATTCTAACTTTTTTAATTTTTTTAAATAATAATAAATAAAGTATAATTTAACATTTTATTTATAAAGAAAACCTTGCATTTTTAAATAATCTCAGTTGTATCCGTACCCTATATATTTCTTACATATGTATACTCTTCTTTTAGTTGCAACACTTCTATTATTCTCCAACCATATTGTTTGAGAGAACAGTTTCATTATTTGTCATGTTTTATTTACTCCATAAGATCGCTGATAACAAAAATAAAATTTACTTCATAAGATAAATTCACATTTATCTAAGAGTTTGAGTCTCTTATAGTTATAAGTTTTTTCTAAGGCAACATTACATAAATTTGATAAAAAAACACAACTATTGTTGCACTTGCAATAATTTCATGAACTGGATTGTGAATCCTCAGACCAAAAGTTTCTTTTACCGTGCAAAACTAACTTTTTTTTTTACTTTTGTACTCTGTTTTTGCACATCATTGATTTTTTTCCTAGGTTTTGTGGCTTTCAGAATGTATGTACAGTAAATGAACGAAAACACAACCACCATCACCATCAGTAAAAACATCACAAAATTTATCTCAATCACCAATGTTCACCACCAACCACCACAAGCAACCACCACCACTTGAAATGAAGAAAAAGACACCACATTCTCCATCATACTCAAAAGGGTATTGTTGGAATTAAAAAAAGAGTATAAAGATGAGGGGAAGGTATGAAGGTGCACGGAGAATTTGTCCCATTCTAACCATAAATTTATTAATTTGTGTTAAAAGATAAATATATTTAACTTTGTATTATTTACATTGATTTTTTTAATATAATTGTGTAATTTAGATTATATATATATATAAATTTTAAATATTTGTATGATGACATGCATCATCTTATATTTAATATTTAAAAAATACGAATCTTTAAAAAAAAAAATCGCTTAAGTATTTGTATGATTGTAGGTATCATTGTTTACTCAATATCCTTTTTCAATAAAAATATTTTCTTGTAAATAAAATTCAGACAAATAGTCTAAAGTATCGATGGATAGTTTACCCTATCTTCATTTATTGTACGATTTGTAAAAGTATTAAGCATATTCACTCGCATTATCTTATACTCCAATCAACGTAAGTCATAAAAAAACGTAAAATCTCAAAAATATTAAAATTAAAAAATTAAAAATATCAACACAAGAACAAATAACTTAAAGAACTTCGTAATCATTGATTTTCCATTGTGAATGGAGATATGTAAAAATAGATATATCCTTGTTAGTCTCAAGTAAAAAAAATTCAAAAGTATTTTCTTTATTTTCACGTGTATTTTTGGAAAAAAAATAAACATTTTGAAAATCATATTTATTTTTGCACATTTAATTAAAGGTAACAGTCGTAGAATAAACATCGCAAGGTGCTAACACCTTCCCTACACGTAACTGACTCTCAAATCCTAAATCTGGTCTTGTAAACCATTTGTTTTAAATGTTTTTCCATAGTTTTCCTTGATAAACTATGGTGACAACTCTATTTTTCAATGTTTTTTCGTTGTCTCGTCGTGGCCCTGATTGCAACATGTTTGAAGATCACTTTGTTTGATTGATTATGAAAAATATACGTTTGATTACGATTTGTTTAATTAACTAGGAGTGAATAAACAAATCAGATATACCCATTACTATAGGATAATATAAATTGCAACGAAGAGTGATACACCATCTATCACTTCAAAACTTGGTAGATTGTCTAGTCTATTAAGATCTTGTAAATGCATCTACATGAAATAAATGTTAGCATAATCATAAACATATAAGATACTTATAAGGTTTGTTATCAGTAAAACACTTGCATAGTCTACTGTTAGACCGTTTAGTGGGGTGCAAATATTCTAGGTCTCAACAACATTAGGTTAAACTATAAGTGACTTGTTGAAAAAATATTTGGTTAAGTTAGAAGTAGTTATTGAAAGAATACTTGTTTGAGGCATAAGTGGCTTGGGAAAGAATACTTGTGTATACTTTGCAGCGTGAGTCTACCTAATGGAACTTGACAAGTTAGTCAAGAACTAGACGTAGTTTGTGTGTTATATAACTGTTTAAGTAACTAATGGAGGAAGGAAAAACTAAAATCAACCTTGTGAAAATCCTTAACTTCATTTTTGTATTCATCTTTGTATTGTCTGATAGCACGCATACAAATGATATCAATAAAAAAGTACAAAAATTTTAAAAACGCAATTCAACATTCCATTCTTATGTTTTTTTTTTTGCACAATTGGTATTAGAGCTTAACCTCTAAAGTGTTAAGTGCTTAACAATGTTAGAGGAAAATATCTCAGATGCTAAACATGGAACACCAACCGATCGCTGAAGGAACATCTCTTTCTAGACCTCTTGCATTCTTAGGATAACACTTTCCATATTGGAAAGATAGAATGAAAATGTATGTCATGTCTACACACTATCAGTTATGATAGATCAATACATGTGGTGACATAAAGATCACTTCCCTAGATGAGGATTGGAAAGAAGAAGAATATGCATAGATGCAACTAAATAACAAGGCTAGGTACACAATTATTTATGCACTTTCAAGAAATTAATACAAGAAAGTGTGCAGGCTAAAGACTACCAAGGAAATATTGTATTCCTTAGTTGTCAATTACAAAGGGAATGAACGAAGAAGGTTGCAACCTTAACTCGTCAATATGAATCTTACACTAAGAAAGAAGGAGAAAGTGTGGATGACATGTTTGGAAGAATACAAGTTCTTTTGAATTGATGTGAGTTGATTTTAGGATTGCACATTTTATGGGTTAATCTTTTGTTTATGAGTTTTGAGATTAACAATTATGGTAAGAAACCCAAAGAAGATTCCCACTGGACACAAACTTAACCATGTGGTTAAGTAAGTATGAAGGTGCACTTATAAAAGGCAAAGAGAAAATACAAGTATGGTCATTATGATGATGAAGGTGCAGAAATAAAAGACATGAAAAGAAACATAAGATGATAAAAAAAGTCAAACATAAATGAATAAAAGTATGGAATAATGGCATAAGGAAAAGGAAAGAAAAACACAAAGGTGAAGAGATTAAGAGATGCTTATGGAATAATGAATCACACCACTTGGAGAGGAGGAGACTCCAAGATAATTGGTGAAGAACCGCCACTTGAAGTGCACAAACGCCCAAGATAAGACCCAATTTCCAGGGGACAAAACTCACTAAACACTCATGCAGAGTTTCCTTATTATTTCAAATTCAAGTGTATTTTTACAAGAGGGGAAACACCCTATTTATATATATGAGTGCCTTGGAGAGGAAGAGAGGAAGGGTGAGGATGTAAATGACTACAAACTTCTAGAAACTAGGTCAAATGTGAGCACATGAGGGAGTCTTTTAGAATCTAGGTCAAATGTGAGCACATGGATGACACATGGGTGAGTTTCTAGAAGTTAGGCTAAGATGGACTTTGGCACTAGCCCAATTTACTAAATACACCCTCTTCTAGCTTATTCTTCTATTTGAACCCCCAAAGTGAGCCCAATTTATGCTAAGTACACCCCATATTATGCTATATACACCCTAATCTACTGAAATTAAAAATAAGAAACTAGTTGGTTCTCAACTTCCATCACACGGGCTCTGCTCCTGGTGATCCTCTAAGGAATGATGGACTCTAAAGCACTGGCTACTGGATAGTCCTAATGACCTAGCCTTAAGAGATAGAGTATTCCCTGAACTAGCCCAACCTTAACTCGTCAATATGAATCCTACATTAAGAAAGAAGGAGAAAGTGTGGATGTCATGTTTGGAAGAATACATGTTCTTTTGAATGGGTTATAAGCTCTTGGAAAAACTTATTCCAAGACTTAAAAGAAATTAAAAATCGCTGGAAAACATGCCCAAGATTTGGGAGCAAAAAACAACAACCATAATTGAGGCCGAGACTTAAAGAAGCTCACATGGGATGGGTTTATGGGAATCTTAAGAGATTTTCAAAATAAAACTAAGATTTTCCCCTAATGTGGTATAAGAACAACCTAGGTTGAATCTCCAAAGATGTATCTCCTGTGTTATACCTTAATTGCTCATATTCTTCTTATACAAATTAAATCCGCGGGGAAAGAAAGGAATTAAAATTGGAATGTAAAATGAAACAGAAAAATAAAGCAAAATGAAGATTAGGTTGTCTATAGTCTATCGTCTAATGGACCGTCTAACGACACTTAAAAATATAAAGACTAACATATAAATGGAAGAATATTAAAAACATGAAAGTAAACTGCAATGTAAACTATAAACAAGAGAAATGAAGCAAAAACAATGAATTACAATTGTTAGACAGTCTAGAATGCAATTGCTTGCTAGACCATCTAACGATTATGAAAAAAGTAAAGTTGTGCAGATGGGTCTACATACAACTATTAAATCGTCTAGTTAGTAATCACTAACTTCATCATCTAATGATTTTACAAAGAAAGACCGAGAAAGAAAGAGAAACAGAGTATTAAACATAAATTAAAGAAAAGTAAATGACAAAATACTTAAATTGCAAAAACTGTAAATGATTGAAATATAAAGTGCAAAAAAAGTAAATTGCAACGAATGTAAATGTCAGGAAAAGTAAAGTGCAGAAACGTAAAACAAAACATTGCGGGAATGTAAATTGTAATTGAATTAAACTGAAAACAAAATGAACAAAATTCAACTTAAATGATAAAATACTAAAACAGAGTATCCTCATATATGATTTGTTATTAGCTATTACTCATTTCCAGAACTAAATTCAACTTGAATGATAAAATGCAGAATGTAAAAGAGTAGAGAGAAGAAGAATCGTGAGGGAAAATGGAACAGAAAAATGATGAATTCGTATAGAATTAGAAACGAAAAAACTGTTAACAAACAAAACAAAAAATCTAAATTATCATACTATCGCGTGTAAGTGTTTAATTTACTTGCTATCTAGGTAGTGTATCTCCTATCTTCTCTAGCTAATATCTATTCATAGTGTTCCGAAGCTTAAAAATGGACGAGCCTTGGTTCCAACCAAAATTTGACCCACAAAATCAATTTTAAAACTAACTAAGCCAACTCCAACTTCTTCTTTAAGCACTTTGTTAATGGTTTAATGACAATTGACTAATGACCTTTGACCGTCTATTATCTATTTTGCAGATTTTTTCTCTTTAAACTCGACTTTCTACTCTTCATAGTATAAATATCTTCATTCATTCTTCTAAGATCAAAGTGCAATTAAAAGTGTTCCTACAATTGATCAAAACACATGTTAGACGATTCAAGCAAAATATAAGGTGAAAATGCAATCTTTATTATGTTTTTATAGAAACTCTAATTTTATACAAAATAAAAATCTAAACTAAAAATAAAAATTAAGAGAAAAAGTAAATTTCAAACAATTTCAAAGTAAATTTTCTATTTACAAGCACACAAAGAGGAAGAACATCCACAAGCAACAAATATGTAGAAGAAATATCCTTTAATATTCATACAATTAAATGAAAAATTAGAGACAAATTAAAAACACAATTATTTATTTTCAAGATTTTTCTTTTTTTCTTATTTCATTTTCTTCTCAAAATTGTTTTTGCCATTACTCATTGATTTGCATGTCTTCCCTAGACAAAAAAAAATGTCATGTTAGTAATTTTTTCAATGAAAAGTTAAAATCATGATTTAAAGGAGAAGAAGAGTTCAAAGTTTTGTAGTCCCTCTTTAAGTATTATTTCTCATTCATGTTTATAGGGGTGTTGTGAGAAATTTTTCCTATTCTCTTGAATTTTCTAATGTTTCTTTTTCTTTTCTTTTCTTTCTTTCTCTTCTCTTTCTCTTATTTCTTTTGCCTTTTTTTTTTTTTTCTTTTTTACTTTTTTTTTTTTTTTTTTTTTTTTTTTTTTTTTTTTTTTTTCTTTTTTTTTTTTTTTTTTTTTTTTTTCACTCTTTAACTTTTTCTCTTGTTTTGCTTTCTCTAACATGTCTAGTTTTTGCAATGCTTTGTTCTTTCAAGTATTTGCAATAATCCTTGAGGTCTTAACTAGTCACTGGACTTGGTTTCCAATTAGGACACCAATGCATTACCTTCACATTTGGAGCATCTAGAAGTACTTGTTTTGATCATTGATTTTTTTTTTTATATGCTTGTGCTCCTTTCTATGATGATAAATTTTGTTGTTTAATTTTATTATTCTTGAACAAACAATTGTATTAACGTATTCTACCAAAGTCAAACTAATATTTACAATAAAAGTTAGAAAAGTAAGAACTAACACAAAATAAAATAAACAATTAACACAAGTAATATAGAAAAATAAGATGGATCTCATCACTCATTAAATGTTTACACCCAATTCACTCATGTATCACTCTTGAAAGGAATGCAATCTCACTCAAGTTCCTCTTAAGTTTTTAAGAAGAACCTCAATCAACCATCAAGAATTTTATATTCAAAGTGAAAGATGTAACAAATCCAAACTCAACTCAAGAGGTCAAGAAAATGAAAACTCCAAGACAAAACCAAAGAAATTTAAAGACAAATTAAAAAGTACAAAATCAAGAAATAAGCATAACCAAAGTGAAAAGAACATAAAAACACAAATAAAAGCTAAAAGCCAAAGTTTCCATAATCTGATAGAAAAGAGATAAAACTGACAAACAAGATTCATGCAGATGAATATCAAAATAATATCAAGAAACTGTGAACAAAGGCATTCAAAAGAGAGTATTCTTGCATGCTCAACCTTAATATTATGAGACATATATGCCATATAATACAACACATTCTAAGTCACCCCCTTCATAAAATGATATTATGAGACATATATGCCATATAATACAACACACTCTAAGTCATCCTTCATAAAATCATACTCTTGTTTCTCATGCAAGAAAGTGAATTGGGTCTAGAAAACATACTACACTTGGTTTGAGGTAAGCATAGTGTTCCCAGAATCTATGGAAGTACATCTTTGGCAGTATAAACAATAGGGAAATTTTTAAAAAAAGGAACTATAGAGGTCATTATGCTTGTGGAAGAGTTGATAGAGACAAGGTATAATTTGGAACACAAATATTAGAGTTATGGAAACATGAGATGCTTGAAACAAAAAACTTTCTAGTAACTCATGTAGTTTTGAGATGACAAAAAGGAAAGTGTAATAATTGGAAAGGAATACTGGTTGGGTCATTGCTGGTGGTTTGTTTATATGAAGGGACACTCAAAATGAAAAAAGAGTTATAAAGAGGTAAATTTGCAAGGAGTGTGAATTGAAACTTAGTGATTTAATTTGTGATTATAAAAAAATTACTTTTATAAGATTTTTTATAAATTACTTCTCTCATTTGCATATTCGTGTACGGATTTGTACAAAGTAGTCATTGTAAATTTTAATATATATTATATATATTATTGTTAAAAAAAAAAGTACAATCATGATTTTACTTTTCTTTTAGTGGTATAAATTTTTGTGTGTGTATTGTAAATGAAAATCTTTGATTGAATTTAGTATTAGGAACTAAGGATGGTTTGATATTTTTTAGAATAAAATAATGATAATTTTTTTTTAATAATATATGTTAACAATTTAATTTGAAACATAGAAAACTATAATTAAAATATTAATATAAAAGTTGTTAATTAGTTCTTTTAGGTGTTAATTATAATGTTTTTTTACCACGGATTCTTCATGAAAGAAAAATGTCATTAACTTGTAACTACGCCACTGTGGTAGGCCCAGTCAGCTCTTCCTTTCAGTCCCCACCACATCTTCCCCGAACCGCCAAGAGCGGCGTGTCAAGGTTCACATGGTGGCTTACTAGGTCTGCTTATCTTGCTCCCTGATATGTTAGGGTTGCTGCAACCACCATGGACAGAGAGTTCCCAGCTTATGTTGCTATCAGTGACAATATCAAGGTGCTTTCTCTCTTTTCCCCCAATCTAACTTCATGCAAATTATTCTATGAGACACTTTAATTTTGGTAAACTCTTTTATTTGGATTATTATAAGTATAGAAAGAAACATCAAAGAAGAAAGAATGAGTAAGCTTTTTTAAATAAACAATATGAAATTTTAAAATTTTGAAACATCCAATTAAAAACTATATATCCAGAACAGAACCTAAAGAACAACTGCAAAAATATAGTTTTTTTTTTTAATTCCCTGATACTATATAATGTAAATGAAAAGCTGAATAAGCTAATTTGTGGGCTATGTTATACAGGAAAAGATTAGTAGTTCATTCCTACCTATTAAGCTGTTTGTTATGTTTGTTACCTGTTAAGTCTTTTATTTAGATTCTGATTATATATAGTTTAGTTTCTACCATTATTTAATAGGAATTTATCTTTATGTAATATTAATTATATTAATGAATAGGATAATATAATATAGCATGAAATTAGAAGGTACTAGGTATAGGAAAAATTAAGAGTCAATGCTATGAGCTATCATACGTATTTGTCATCCCCACCTCTTTTTCTTATTTTTATGCATCACCTTTTTGCCTGTTTCTTAAGTTCTTTACTTTAATTTGTCCTTACTTTACTCTGCCAAGAGAAAACACTAATATCCACCACAAACTTATGATTCAAATTTCTAAAACAAACAATGAAATTCAATACTAATAGTAACTGTAATACTAACTCTGTCTCTTCAATTTAGGATCTCCATGCTGCATATTTCTCCTTCACATTAATTCTTACCACATTTTTCTATCTGTTATATCACTTATTTTATCTTATATTTTTTAATTTTGGCATCAAATTTTGCAAAATTTTGATGGTGAATGGGCTGTTAGACTAGTTTTTCTATACCATGGTGTACTGTCTTAGACCAAGTGCATTAATCACACCTACAATAGTTCCAATTTCCAAATTACGCCTATTTCTCAAGATGAGAAATGTTATTACTACAGATGCTGCAAAACTTTCTGTGGTGAGATTACAATGAATATAAAAAAGGTTTGGAGAATAATGACGGAGTAGCCGACTTTCAGTTGTTTTATCACAAATGGACCACCTTTGCAATACTTCTTGTCTTGTATACATATATATTAGAATTTTGTTTCAATTCTTGGTTTATACTATTGTCACATTTGATTATTTTAAAAATTTAAAACTTATAAAAGTGCTTCATAAAATTTAGTCTATGAATATATTTTGAACATAGGGTTGGTCATAGATTGGGACAGAACTATGCATTATTATGAGTTCTGTCCATTAGGATATTTATAAAATAAAAAGGGTGTACTTATGCTGTAAGGTGGGGCTACAATGGTGGCAAGCTGGAGACAGTCCAAGGATGCCATGATAAGGTCAGCAATAAAAAAATTGGTATGTTCCTACATCAGCTTCAAATTCAAAAAGTTGCCTAAACTGTAGGCGTGAAAGATGGGTGGGGACAATGAGAACTAAAATAGGACCATACGACATAGTAGCTTTAAGGGAAGTTTGATGAGATTGAGCAGTATAAGTTTTATATATTTACAATATGCTTATCTTAGTTTTTTATCACACTCTTTTGCTCCCACATTACCTCTAGGTGTTTGGCCTGAATCAAAGAATTTCAATGAGGAAGGATAGGGACCAATTCCATCAAAAGTGGAGTGGAATATGTGACCATGGAATTCATCTTACTTTTCCCTGCAATAGGTACCCTCTCTTTTGTTTTAGTTTCTTGTATATTGATCATTACCATTTTAATGTTTTGAATTTTGTATGAATTGGTTATTCTTTAATATACACCATTAAAGCTCAATAAACAAATGAGTAAATCATAAGCACAAGATTCTAGGAAATTAGACTTTAGTTTTATTACCCAGCTGTGGCCTTCGCCATCTCTTGGAAACATGAATATGACTATGCCCTGCAAAAGTGTATATACTATTTTGATTGCAAATCTCATCACAGCATTATAACTTATATACTTATAGTCATCTTTCCAATAATGCTTTCACTTATTTTGGTTAGTTGGTTCAATTGACAATCACATTAAACTGCACACTCCCAATAATACTCGAGGCCGTTTCTAAAAGTAATTGATGTTAACTTGACGTCTCAATGTATTAAAATAGGCTTTAAACATCCATTCTTTCCCTTTCTACTTAAAATACAATATAGTACTACAATATAACCATTATCTTAAAACAAGCACCCCCTACTTATTTCCACATATCCTCACCCTGGTTGTTTTGCCTGCTTGTATTGTTTTCACACTTAGGGGAAACAAATCAACACTGCATTTGTTATTTTTCACAAACCCTGCAATAGTCCAAAATTGATATGGGGTCCAACCAGAGTTTCAGTACAGATTATAAAGCCAACATGTTAATATTATATTTATCAATTATTAGATGTCACGTTAACAACTGCAAGCCTTGCTTTAATTTGGTGATTTCTTCTATGTAGTTTGAGACATTTTTTTAAAACATTTTTATTTAATCAAATGTTAGCAAACCTGCAAATAAATAAATAATTTAGAACTAAAGTGTATTTTGATTATTTGAATATACCTATAACACTAATTACAAAGAAAACTAAATTCATGTAAAAATTAATTTGAAAAACACTGTGCAAATAAAACCTTAGCATTTGATGGTCAAATTTAAAAAATAATCAAACCATTTGGTGAACTGAATCTGATACGTCAACAAAGTACACTAAATATTAATTTCATTGAATGATAATAAAAAACAAAGTCTCAACCTACGGAGCAAAGGTGCTGGCAATAACTTTATGTTTTACAAGGACTGTTATCTTATATAACCCAAGGTTGTGTTTCTGTTACATTCAAAACAAAGACAGAAGCGAAGGAGGACCTTCCTAGTGAGCAATGAGGTCACCAACTTCAACCATTCACTTTCTCCTCCAAATTCTTCTTGTGTGTCTACTGCACAGACCCAGCTTTGCAGTGAAGAAGGTGAGGCCTTGCAATTTGCAATCTTCAATAAAGATAAAAGAAAAACTGTGGAAAAGATCTAATCCTTGCTTGTGATCTAATCCCTGCACCATTTCAATTGTAGTCTTATGTGGTGTACTTGGGAGCTCACTACCCCGGCCCAGAATTATCTTCATCTTTAGTTGACTTTAATGAAGTGACACAGTCCCACTATGAGTTTCTGGGATCTTTCTTAGGAAGGTATGAGGTACAATTGTAGCATCTTAAATCATGTATGCGTACAAATTTTCACCTATTGAAATGTTTGAGTTGCTTTTTTGTAGTCCTAATACAGCCAAGGAATCCATCTTTTACTCATACACAAGACACATCAATGGTTTTGCTGCAATTTTGGAAGAAGAAGTAGCTGCCGAGATAGCAAGTAAGAACCATATATCCTCTTTTTTTTTTTTTTTTTTTTTTTTTTTTTTTTCTTTCTTTTTTTTTTTTTTTTTTTTTCTGGCCTCTAAATAAAAATCTTAAGTACAAACAAAAACGATCGTGAAATAGTGTTGTGTAGCGAGTTATCGCGTTGGAGGTCCAACCATTTTGAAACTGAAGCCCACCTGCAAACCGATATAGGTATTGATCGCGCTACGCTTGGCAGGTGCG
>Ga0123342_1002911_pt1 | contig 28089 bp, 19 predicted proteins | sample Turbeawhitnodule_FD_89960 | JGI IMG/M metagenome (GOLD analysis project Ga0123342, IMG submission 89960) | Root nodule microbial communities of legume samples collected from Mexico - Turtle bean Mexico white nodule | ecosystem: Host-associated > Plants > Roots > Nodule | place: Mexico: Nepantla... | reverse complement strand
ATGCTTTAACAAAAGAGGTTTCTAATGTTTCCCTCTAAGCACCTTCACACAAAGAAATTACAAAAAGAGAAAATAAACGTCCACTAGCTCCTAAAGCTTTGAACATGCTTCTTGTAAGCCTTTAAGGTGGGCTTTGACCTCCATAGGCGTCCTCCACTTGAGCCTCAACATCTTCTTGCTCTTGGTTATTGGCCTCCATGTCCACTTGAGCTTGATCTCTATCAACGTTCTCCCAATTGCTATTCGTAAAATTTTACCAAAAAATATTAGACAAGTGATCACTTGTTTATGCATATTCTTCAATGCTATTTGTAGAAAAGTTATTGATTGTAATAGCTTTGATGAATTAGAAAATCAAGCTATCATTATCTCGTGTCAACAAGAAATGTATTTCTTCCTTCATTCTTTGACATCATGGTTAATCTAATTGTTCATTTAGTGAAGGAAATCAGAATATGTGATCCTATTTTTATTTTTTTTACTTTGGATGTACCCAGTTCATTTAGTGAAGGATGCATGAAGATATTCAAAGGGTATTTGAAGAATCTGTATCGTTCAGAAGCATCTATTGTTGAGAGATACATTTATATGATTAGAGGATTGTATATTGTAAAGTATCTATGTTATGTTAAAAAAATATTAATTAATACAAATGCAAATGAAAAATTCTTGGTGTATAACCTGAGTTAGTTGCATAAGATTGGTTTCTGACGTAAATAAGATAAGGTAATCTAGCCATGGGTGGAGGATGACATCCCAAATAAGAAATTTTAACCTATTTTGCTTGTTAATGAATAAAATTTCAGTTTGTAATGCACTCATGAGACATGCTATAACTTTTAACCTTTATCGAGCTTCAAACTGGGTATTGAATGTTATATCATTACTTTAATTTATGAATTGCACCTCGTTAAAAATTATTTCTAAAAATTTATATATGTCTGAAATAATTAGATTGATTTAAAAAAGTAAAGGTTAAAACACTATTTTTTTAGACAAAATGGTGTGTTAGAAAGGAGTAATCGAACCTTAATGGATATGGTTAGGAGTATGTTCAGTAATTCATTGGTTATCCAGCAAAGTCAAAAGGGTATATGTTTTACTATTCTACCCATAGTACAAGAATTGTTGAAACCTGGAGGGAGTGAAGTTTCACAAAATGTGGAGATTAAGGAAGTTAGAGTACAAGTTCCTTTAACTAGTAACTCTACTTCAAGTATTATTGTTCCTAATGTAGTTGAACCAACCAATGATGAAGAAGAACAACAAATTAATGGTCATGAGGTTAACAAAGAACCTATAGTAGAACAACCACAAGAACTAGTATTAAGAAAATCTCAAAGAGAAAGAAAGTATGATATTTCGAATGATTATGTGGTTTATCTACATGATTGAGAAAATGACTTAGGCATTGATAATGACCCAGTTTTATTTTCAGAAGCCATCATTGGTGATAATTTTGATAAGTGGTTAGATGTCATGAAAGATGAGCTTAAATCAGTGGCACCCAATGATGTATGGGACCTTATGAAATTTCCAGAAGGATGAAAGAGAGTTAGGTGCAAATGGGTCTTTAAGACTAGACACAACTCTCATGGCAATATAAAACGTTATAAGGCTCAACTTGTTGCCAAAGGTTTTACTCAAAAGGATGCATTGATTATATTGATTATAAGGAAACATTTTCACCTATTTCTAAGAAAGATTCCTTTATAATTATCATGGCATTAGTAGCTCATTATGATCTTGAGTTGCATCAGATGGATGTCAAAACTGCCTTTTGAATGGGAATTTAGAAGAGGATGTTTATATGGTCCAACCAATGGGGTTCATTGAAAAAGGAAAGGAACACATGGTGTGTAAACTTAAGCGAATATATAATTCTGATTTTATATGTTGATCATATCTTCCTTGCAACTAATGATCTTGGTCTATTAAGCGAGACTAAGAAGTTTCTCTCTAATAACTTTGAAATGAAAGATATGGGTGAGGCAAGCTATGTGATAGGAATAGAAATATTCCATGATAGATCACAAGGACTGTTAGGCTTGTCTCAGAAAGCATATATTTAATAAGTTTTAGAGAGATTCAAAATGGATAAATGTTCATCATCTCTTATTCAAATACAGAAAGAAGACAAATTTAATCTCATGCAATGTCCAAAGAATGATTTGGAACAGAACCAGGTGGAGAATATCCCTTATGCATCTGTTTTTGGGAGTTTGATGTATGCTCAAACATATACAAGACCAGATATTAGCTTTGCAGTTGGTATGCTTGGTAGATATTGTTGAACAAGATGCTTTAATGTCTCCAAATCCAAGTGGAAAGCTTGAAGACCTTGTTGTTGTGTGTGTGCCTAGTTGTTTGAAATTTGTTAATTCATTCCTTAGGATGATCCAAGTTCATTTTGAATTTTTAACATTTTGAAGAGATGGGTTTTCTAAAAGGAAGTGAAATTTCAACAAGTTGAAATTTCGAAGCAACAGGTTGTTTGACACTTAGTGGATTTTAAAATGATTTGGAAAAGCTTTGCCTTTGCCTTTGCTGTCAAACAAAAATCAATTGGTTATTTCGATCAATCAACTGACTGTTTTTCTGAAAACCTTAACAAAATTTGGTTAAGTGGATTTTCTGCTTCAACCATTTGATTGAAAGATAAAAAGGTGGTTTTACGCTCCTATGCATTAACAAAGTGAGAGAAATCAATCAAAAAGAGTTTTCATGTTTTCAAAGAGTTTTTTGGATCATCTCAAGTGTGGAATAGGATTGGGTCTTGTATTCTAATCTTTGATCTTGTGATTTATCCAGATGTATTATATTCCTTTCCTTCTTGATAATTGTATTTTTGTACTGGTGTTTCCAAGAAGTGTTGTGTGTTCTTGAAGGGATCAAGATCAACATTCTTGGTGTGGTTTTTGCCAAGGAGTGGTGTGTGTTCTTGAGGGGTTTAAGATCATCACCCTTGGTGTGTGTAGCTTGTAATCTAGGGTTGATTACATAGTGAATTCTCATTGGTTTATGAGGACTGGATGTAGCTCAAGTGTTGAGTGAACCTGTATAAACATTCTGTGTGAATCTCTCTATCCTTGTACTCTTTAAACTGCTTTAACTTTATTTTATAAAGTGCTGCTAAAAACAACCGACTGTTTCGTAAAAACAACCGGTTGATTTTCTGCATCAATCTTAAAAACAGTTTCATATTGGGCTGGACTGATTTTCCATTGATTAATTCTTCATCGCCTTTCACTCTACCTTCAATAGTGAAAATCTTTCAAAAACAATTCACCCCTCTCTTGTTTTAGCCCTATAATTCTAACAGATATCAGAGTGATCTAGGATTAGATCATTGGAAAACTGCAAAGAAAGTTTTAAGATACTTACAAGGGATAAAGAATCACATGCTTACATATAGGAAATTTGATCATATTGAGGTGATTGGATGTACATATTCAAATTTTGTTGGTTGTATGGATACAAGAAAGTCCACATTTGGTTATGTGTATCTTTTAACTAGATGAGCGATTCCATGAAAACGTGCGAAGCAGTTAGTCATTGTTGCATCCACCACGGAGGTTGAATTTGTGGCATGCTTTGAGGCCACAGTTCAGGCTAATTGGTTGCAGAATTTTATTTCAGGACTTGGAATATTTAACAGTATTGCCAAGCCGCTAAGAATTTATTGTGATAATTTCACAACTGTCTTCTTTTCTAAAAACGACAAGTATTTGAAAGGTGTTAAACATATGGAATTGAAATACTTTGTCGTTAAAGAGGAAGTTCAGAAATATAGAGTGTCAATAGAACATATTAGCACTGATCTTATGATTGTTTACCCTTTAACGAAAGGGTTACCGCCCAAAACATTTACTGGTCATGTTGAGAATATGGGCATTATGTCTACTAGTGAATGATGAATGTTGTTATTAATGCTTATTTGACACTCTAAGCTCATTCATATATAAAAGTTTCTTAAATCTATGTTTTCTACTTTATGTATATGCATGCAAATTATAGTGTGGAAAACAAATTATGTTATTGTTCATGAAAATGACACTATGTTTGAAACTGTACCGTCTCAAGATCTGTTAGGAATAGGGTTGAGTTGCTTGGCCCATCAGGTCACTCATGGGATCGACCGAGCTGACCTAAAAATGCAGTAGTTTGAGCCCAATGGTCCATATCATCCAACACCAATGGTACAAGGAGATGGCAATCACATCAAAACCTAATTAACGTAACTTTCGCATATAATAAATTACCCGCACAATATTCTCGATTATATCACATAATTGCTCTAATTTACTTGCTTAATATCCCTTATTATATCACATAAATTCTCTAATTTACTTGTTCGACATCCCTTATTATATTGCATAAATGTTCCGATTATATGACATAATACTCCGATTTATATACATGATGTTCATATTTTATGGAAATTAATGCCTGAAGGAACCATAATCAAATATCCAAACCCTTCAAGGCTTATAAATAGATAACCACCCACAGGGAGTATCTCAACTCGCATCTTTGCACTATATTCACTACATACACAGTATTTTGTGCTCTTACTAACTTGAGCGTTAGAGCTTGAAGGGAGACCGCTAGGAGCTCATCCAGATTCCGACCGACTTCGAGCCGGTGAGAACATAACCCATTATGAATTTCTCATCATAAAGTCATATTAAGGAGACAAAAGGATACAGTAGTACATGGAAGGAAATGTGTTGATTAAATGGAATGTAATCGCCATGACTCTTATTGTTTCTGTATCCTTGATTTTGATTAATGATAGAACCAATTTACACAAGGCCTTCTAATACGCATTATGATTTATGTAGTTATTAAATCATGAAAGCATTATAGGTCATATGAGTCAAGTTTGAGAATGTTATAAAATTATGTAAATTAATTTTATAATATGACTCATATGAAATAGATGTTGGGCTTTGGGCCTAAATATGATTTAATAAAATAAAAAGCTTATTAGTTAATGTGAGAAGATATATATTTTATATTACCTAATGAAAACCTAATATGATGGAGATTGGGAAATAATATAAATAAGGTTCTATGAGGCTCATACACTTCTCTTAAATGGTGTGTCCATGTCAGACACACGTATCGATGTTGACACTCGTACGACACTCGTATGACATTTATCGGTGAAGTGTTCAATTCAAAAAATATTTGTTGGATTTCTGAAAATTTTAGCACGATTCTAACACAATTTTAAAAAGGACAAATACAATAATTTTCTAAAAACTCAAATTTATTGTATAAATTTTTATTATGGTTATAAAAATAAGGAACAAATTCTTTTAAACCAGTCATGAAAAACATCTTCATGTTCCAAAAAAACTGAAACATACTTGTGCACATAAATATTTATTGTCAATTTATATAATTCATAATTATATAATATGGAGATCTGTGTCCCCGTGTCCTACATTTTAGACATATCTCTGTGTCTGTATTCGTGTCGTGTCAGTGTCCGTATTCGTGTCTGTATCCGTGTCTGTGCTACATAGGTTTTGTCTCTACAAAGAAGGTTGTCTCACTGTTGATCATCAATAAAGGGTGTGACAAGAACATAATTGCCAAGAGATAGATTGAGAAAAAGAGATTAAAGAAACTGGTCACTGAGAGACTCTCATAAATCAAAGTAAGTGTCTATCTCTATTATAATTTAATATAATGTTTGAGAATTATAATTTATTATAATTTAATATAATGTTTGAGAATTATAATTTGTAAGATACTTAAAATATATTTTGTCATTATTATTTATTAGTGTAAATTTTTTATTTTACATTGAATTCAACTAAATTCTAGTGCAACATACGTTGAACCTCGTTCGAGAAATGGAAAGCAATTCCAGCGAAGCAGGGAACTTTGGAAAACAAGGGGAGACTTTTTGGTGGGTTTCAGGTGTGAAATTTTCACTTTTGCTGCCGTGTGTTACTTTTCCATTGGCTGCACAAATTGAAGAATTTTGGTGCGGGGACCAAGAGAATTTGAATTGGAAAAAATTGAACAAAATTTTACACGCGAGAGCAGAAATAATTTTGTTGCACAATTTTTTTTGGCCAAGCCACGTGCTGCTAAAATTTATAGTTTTTATTTTAAATTTTGTGATCCAATTTTAGTGTTTATCTTTATGCGTTTTGTTTTTTTAGTGTCTAGTTTTTTATAGCTATTAATTTTTTTTTTTGTCTTAATTTTTGTGTCTTATCTCAACTTTCATCTCTTTAATTTTGTTCTTCTATCTTTTAAATTTGTTTATATTGAGAATTGAACTAACTTTCAATTTATATTTTTTGTAATTTGACCATTTTGTTTAGTTTAGGTGTTTTGGAAGAGCTTCGTACTTCCATATCCTAAAAGTTTTCTTTCACCCACCACCTCAACCACTTCGTTTAAGCTCTCAGCAAACTTCAGCATCTTCAACACTGGTGAGTTTCCATTGGCCAATCCTTCTAATTTTCAACTATTGTTATTAATTTCTGCAATTTATTTTCTGAAAATGAAAAAAACAAGAAAAGAGAGATAGCAATAGAGGATCTCGTTGGTTATTATTGACGTCGTAGAACACATAAAAGAGTGGTCTCTTCCGCTCCTTCCATGCTCACACTATTCGCCTCACAAATCCACAAGAGCAACGGTAGCCATTTTTGCTGTGTTTGGACTCTCAAATTTAATACTAGTTTCATTTTTCTTGACCCAACAAGATTCATGTACGGGTAAATACCCGTTTCAAGAGTTCATCTAAAATGGTAAAAATACGTGTTTCTGAGATTGATTTTTTTTTTTTCAGGCAAATTTCGTTATTTTTTTTTTACTCTCATCAAATTTGCTTACCTTTTTTTAGACTTATTAGTGTCTGATTCGATATAATTTAGTGAAATATTTGAGTATTCGAGAGAAACTCGAACTTTTGCATACAATTTATTTGTTTGTAATATAAATTTATTTTCTACAATCGACACCTATCTAAACTAAATTAGCTGTGCTGCAATATTTCTATTAAAAGCAACTATATGAATGTTTGTTTGTAGGGCAATGAATTTGAGATATGGTAGTGTGGTCTTTGTTGCTTTAGTGGTTTTGCCACTCATGGCTTCTGCAGCTTCAGTTGTGAAAAACCTTCCTGGTTATGAGGGTGACCTTCCTTTCAAGCTTGAAACTGGGTAAGTGTGATTTCTTCTTTTTCATTCTATGATTGTTTAGTTATATTTGTACTCATCATAATTTGACTAAGATATTGCGTTTAATTTTTTTTCAAATTGACCCATAACTAACCACGAATATTTTAAGGGTGATGATATATCAACAACCATTCTTTATTAAATATCTACCTAACATTATGTGACCTATTATTTTAAAATATAGAATAATTTAGGATAAACTAACTTAAAAGATAAAAATATTAATTTGGTGTAGGAAAATTGAAGAGGGTTGGTATAACATTTTCCATATTTTAATATGCACCGACAACTTTGCATTCATGTCATTTCTCATCTTTGTACTATGTTATATATTTTACATCATCATAGAATATTCTTTATGCTTCTCATAGTATCCGTCGTCTTACAAATGTAAGACATGTTTAAACGATCCACGGAATAGAAATGATATACTCTACATTCATGATCATATAGAAATTATTTCCTCTACATAACATTTCCTTCTTTTTCTCTCTTATAGTGATTCAAATCTTAGTACATAATTGTTATTAAGTATAGTTATCAAATTGGACAAAAAAATTGCAAAACCAATTGATATCATTTTTGTATTTATTAAAAATAATTTATTTGACCAACATTTTTTTAATTAATTAATCATGGGACGACATTTAAAATATGATCCACACATCTCCATTTAGCTTAATCTTAATCATTTATGTATATAACTTTATAAAGATATTATTTTTTTTTATAATATATTATTTGACCAATCAGTCAAATTCTACTATGCAGACTACCGATGCAAAGAACAAATGAGTACTATTTGATAAAGTTACTCTTGAATAACGTTGAGTATATTTTGGGTCCATAACAATTACTAGCTAACTCCAATCAAGTATTCTTTACTGAAGTCACTCTTGGTTGATCACTAAGTATTCTTTCACAAGGCACTCATGTTTGAAGACTATTACAAAGTCTAAGTGATCAACATATCACTATTTTCGCTTTCTAGAGAGACCCTCACACTAAGCTCCATAAAAGCATCGTGAAGTTCAACTAGAGTAGCCGAAAGGTAGCACTCCTACTCCAAGGAGTCCAAGGAGATTAACACTTTATCCCCTACGTGCATATCCCGATTAAGGAAGTCATTCCTATGAGAACTCGACCCAACCTCAGTATCTCAATGAGGTCTCTGTGACTTGTTAGGAATGACGACAAGTCGGATTAACCCGTTCCTTGTCCTTTTTGGGGTTTGGAATGACGGGAGAATGCGTCTTTGTGGCACGAACAATTTGTAACAACTGGACTACCTCGCAACAACCCTGCCAATATTCACGGCCTCTATTTGTTGTGTCTTAAGTAAATTTTTTAAATAAGCCTTTTGACCATTGACATGTGCATATGCCATTATAATTACGGAAAGATAAGTAAAAAAACATCAAAATACAAGCAGGAAACCAAATTAAAAAGAAACATACCCTCAACATCATGAAGTCAAGTCGGAGATAAATAAGTCCTCATAAGCCCTAGGTTTTCCAAGGTAATTTATCCAATACTGTTAAGGTTTGTAGGTCCTCCTTGGTCAGTAACGACCTCAACCATGTGTCGTAACGTGCTGGTTTGCAAGTTCAATAAAAAGATAAACGAGGAGTGTCACCTTCATAAAAAAAACTGACGGTCCTCTTTCTCCACCACGACCTTAAAGAAGTCATCCTTACAATTCTTTTATAAAACACTAACGGCGAACGATTTTAACATAGGCATCCACCTATACTTCGAAAAGTACTCCCAGACGCGAGGATCCACCCACTCATATCCGACATCATGGGCACAGTGCGCCTAACTCCCTGCATTCGATAGCGAATTCGGCTGAAGGACTTGCGTCCCCGACAACAACGTCCCTCTCGTCCACACCCCCACTAACCCGCGAAGACATGTCTCGAGAACTAGAGGCAACACTCGATACATCGACTACATCCTTAGATCCACCCGAGAATGAACTATCAGAGGAAGAGGAAGACATGATTACCTCTTAAACGCTTTGACAAGTCAACAAACACTCAAACAAAGAAAAAGTATAGAAGAGACAAATCGAAGAATGGGACCACTACCCCTTACTATTTATAGAAAAAGACTCTAAGCGGATGCAAACCGTTGTGCAAACCTCAATAGTTAAATCAACCCTATACCAACGACCCAGATTGCACGAAAGTTCATATTCTAACACGTTACATCCAACATTATTTCACTTCAGGCCCTTTAACGTCTATGATATCTCGGGCCCATGGCAAAGTATACCTATAGGCTTAACGAAACATCGTGACCACCAAAGTAAATGAAGTTTTCTTTCAAAGAACTCGACACTCAGAACATCAGACAACTTGCACCTACCTCAGGCTTTTCGATGTTTAGAACATCTCCAGTTCGGGGGGCAAATACACCTATCAACTTAACTAAACATTATCACCACCAAAGTAATTTAAGTTTTCTTTTAAAGACCCACCAATATACAAACATGACTTTTTGGCCTACAACTCAAGCATGGGAGACAAATATACTACCGAGTGACCGAGTAGAAATGAAATTCTCACAACACCTAGACCAAATTCAACAATTAAACAACCAAGTATAAACACTCAGTCTAACCAAAGAAAACATTCAAAACAATTAGCGACTAAAAAATTCAATTATGCCCTTAAAACATGATTAGGAGATATGGGCTTACTTGGGTCTTCCCTAACCTTCCCCATAGGTAAAGACCTATAAGCAAGACTATAAATAGGTGAACACCCTTAGTTTGTAAGGTAGTGAACTTCTGATTCTCATATATAACTTGATTCGGACCTATCTAACTTGAACATCAGAGTACTTGTTTTAGGTACTCGTGTGTTCCAATTAAAGACGAAAGATTGAAGACGAAAGCCGACTAATCAAGAAGTAGAAAACATGAAGTAGACGTCACTTTAAGAGAGATTTGGTCTTCACTTGTAAGAACAAATAGTATAAAAAAATTATTATTATATTTCTTCATAATTTTCTATTGAAAATTCTAGAATAATATTTAACGATTAGGAATTTTCCTTTTGAGTTTATTTAATATTCATAAGAATATATGCATCATTTAATAAAAAAAATTATTAATCTTTATCCAATAAAATATATTACACGTGTATTTATCTATCGATATGATTTATGAGTTATATCTTATTCTCAATAATTTTAAGATCTAAGAAAAAATTATATAAAACTGCTTAAGACCTATTTCTCATTTATTATAATCTCTATTATAAAGTGAGTCTCTAGTTTTAATTAAGAACCTTATCACATTAATTATTTTCACAAATAATTAATACAATAATGAAATAATAAATGGCAGATTATTATTGCAAATATGATAGATTGAATCTTGTGCATATTCCTAACAATAAGAATAATTTGTAGAGTAAATATTTACTTCATTTTTCTTTATTCTTCAAAATAACCTAGAAATTATTTTGCGTGATCCATGATAACGATTTCTTTGTGGTCCATGCTCTTGTCTACTCCAGTGTCCCCTCCAAAATATTCATACCAAAACATATTGATTAATATTTGAAAATGTAAAAGTCTTACTTAAGTTAATACAAATTTCTTTAAATCATTAAAATTTTTACATTAAAAAATCTTAGTAGACAAATTGAACTGTTTGTTACAAAAAGAAACGTTAATGACTTAATTTTGTATACATCACCTATCCTCATCAATTAAAAATAAAAACATTTCATGTATATAAGAAGCCTCACATTATAAATTAATTTTATAAAATTAAATTAATATTAAAGTAAAATTCATTTCTTAATATTATTTGGTTGTCTTACTGTTTATTTTAAATTTTTTTTTAGTTTAGTTGAAAGGATATTATATTCATTTAGAAAGCGTTTTAAACAATTATGATTCAAACTTCAATAAAAAAAATGTATAAAAAATATATAATCTGATGCAAAATATACAACGATTATAAAAAAGTATGAATAGATTTTATTTGATACTAGTAAAAAATCATTATAATTATTTTTAGAATAAAATATTATATTATAATAAAATAATAATTTTTTTTTCTCAAGTAACTCGGTGTAAAATTATAATTACCCTAAAAACATACAAATTAAATTTTATATTCTTCATAGCTTTGTGTCCCAATTTGGGTAGCAAATACATGATTTTGATATGTACATAATTGGAAAATTAGTATATTTGATCCAAGTATTTATATATATATTAAGTTTTAATTAATTGTTATTGTTGCATGATTAGATACATAGAAGTGGGAGAGGAAGAAGTGAACATATTTCACTTATTTGTTGAGTCTCAAAGAAACCCCTTCATTGATCCACTGTTACTATGGTTCGTTGGTGGTCCAGGTTGTTCTGCACTATCAGCGTTCTTTTTTGAAAATGGTAAGTAATTTTTATATTCAAAATATTTCCATATCTTTAAATACAACTTCAATTAGAAGCTTATAAATGAAAAATGTTATTGATTTTTTTTTTAAATTCAGCTTTCTAAAAAAAATTCATTTAAAGAGAGACAAAATTCCTGGCTAATTCTTAAGAATTTCATTACCAGCCTGATGGGAAAATAAATTAGTCACACATATAGGTGACACAATAATAGTATAATAATGGGAACTTGGTTTAATTTTTCTGTATTTAATAACGGCAGCACTTTCTAATGTTATTATATAGAGTAATTTTATTTTCATTTCATTTTAAAACAAATGATAAAAATCAATAAAATAATTATTTAAATTTAACCAAATATTTTCTCTCATTAATTTCAGATTCATTAAATTTTAATGATAAATTTATTTACAATAATTGCAATATCTCGTGCTAATTTAACTATGTTCATAATAAAGTTATTTTGATATGTTAAAAAACCACCTCCTGAACATGCAATATCATCATCTATTATAATAAAAAAATTACATATAAAACATAAAAAGGAAGTTATCAAAACTACATAATCAAAAAAATATGGGTGGGTGGGTGTGTCATTTATTTATTTATTTTTAAAATTATAAAAAAACAATAAATTAGTTATGCAAATTTGACTAAATATTTTCTCTCAATTGTTTCACATTCTTCAACTTTTAGTGATATATTTGCAATTATTTCTATATTCGTAATTATGGTATTTAAATTGTTTTCCAAACCACCTCCTGGACTTGCAACATCATAATCTTTTATAATAAAAAATAACATAGGAAACAAAAAAGTAACTAATCAAAAACAATATAATCAAAATATGCGTGTGGAGTGTTGATAGGAATGTGTGGGGTGTTGATAGAAATGTGGGGTGTGGATAGGTATGTATGAAGCATAAATCATGAAAACACTGTCTTTTTAAGTCATATATTTTATAAGAAATGTGAAACAAAATATTTTTTGTTTGACCGACGATATAAAACATGTGTTTATTTTCATATTATGCACACAACCAAAAATTTTTATTATAACGAGTTTAACATGTATTTTAACATCTCCAAAAACAAGTATTTTAACATCTCGTGATATCCGAATTTTAACACCACTCTAAAAAGAAATATTCTTAACACCTCTTCAGAAACACGTGTTATCACACATCTCCAGGTTTATCAGTCATAATCATTCCATAAGATCAAACTTCTCCATATAACGAGAAACACTATAAAATCAATCATAAAAAAACAACTTATATATTATAATTTATATCACTCAATCTAACCATCCTAGCCAAAAAGAAAAAGAAAAATTTATGTTGCAAGCCAATGAAACGACGCCATGACATCTAATTCAATTAAAATACCGCTAATACAAATTCAATTTTTTATAACTAATTACTCTCCATACTCATATTTAAATTTATTAATAGTTGAAAATAACTTCCTTGACAATTATTTGTGATCCAAACTATAAATATAATAAGAAAATTGAAAAGTATAGTAAAACTTTCTAAATAAACTAAATTGAATTCATTCTGGTAAAAGTTAGGAATTTTCCATGGAAAAAATGAGAAACAATTTTGAAAATGAATAAAGATAAAAGAGAGGATGTAGAGAGTGACATATATATAAAGAAGGGGGAAGAATAAAAGAAAATAAGGAAAAAGAAGGAAAGGAAAAATGAAAAAAAAAACAAAAAGAAAAAGGATTGTTCCATCCTTAATTTTAAATTTTCTAGAATAAGAGGGGTAAAAATCTAAGGGGGAAAAGGGTGGAATATAAGATGGACGTAGAAGGGGATAAAGGGGTCAAAAATATCATTACTAATGATGAACTCGGGAGAAGACTGCAAAACAATAATGATTGTATTTATGGCTTACATGTACTTTTGGTTTGGAAGTTAGGACCTATATTTTATTTAAAATCTGCAATTTTAGCTTTTAAATTTTTTTCAAGATTTAATTATTAATTTATATCTATATATAAATTTTTTTTTTCATTATAATTTTTTTTAAACGAATTTATTCTTATTTAATTTTTATTAATATTTTATTTTATTAATTTATTTTAGTTATTTTCTCATTTTATAATTTCAACCATTAACAAAATAGTTTTAGTTTTAAACATTTATTTTATTTCTTTTCACTTATTGGTTGCATACCTATATATAAAGGAGATTTTCCATTATAACCGTTTTTGGTATACACAAATTTATTCCTAGTTTATTTTTATTAATATTTTATTAATTTGTTTTGGTTATTTTGTCATTTTATAATTTCAGCGGTTAACAAATTACTTTTTTAGTTTTAAAAATTTATTTCATTTATTGTCACTTAATGGTTGCATACCTATTTATAAAGAGAATTATCCATTATAACTCATTATAACGGTTTATTGTGTACACAAATTTATTTCTATTTTATCCTTATTAATATTTTATTTTATTAATTTATTTTGGTTATTTTGTCAATTTATAATTTCAGCAGCTAACAAAATAGTTTTTTAGTGTTCAAAATTTGTTTTATTTATTGTCACTTAATGGTTGCTAGGTGTGGATCATTTTATTTGGAGAGAGTGAAGAAATTGGTACGCTGCTGTTCTAGACTATTTTTTCAATTACTATTATACAATTATAAATTTTCTATTTTATCTTATTAATATTTTATTTTATTAATTTATTTTGGTTATTTTGTAATTTCAGCGGTTAACAAAACAATTTTTTAGTTTTAAAAAATTATTTTATTTATTGCCACTTAACATGTAGACCACGTTATTTGGAGATAGTGGAGAAATCGGTACGCTACTGTTTAGATTATTTTTTTTCAATTGCTATTATACAGTTTTGAATTTATGAAATTTGTGATTGGTTGTATGTTGACTGTTTTATTTTTAGTGACACACTACAAAAAAAATCACTTTTAGCGACCACCAAAATTGGTCGTTAAAAACACAAAAATCGGTCACTAAACACATTTGCTTCTATCAGTTATATGATGAAGTTCAGAGTAATGATTTCCATATGGAGCGTCTAACAGTTATATGATGAAGTTCAGTATACAAAGCTTCAACAATCATCATTTCTACATCTATATAAAGAGCTTGAAGTTAAAGAGGAAGAACAACGAAAAGAAAAAGAAAAGAACTAATATTACAATCACTATGTAGAATTCATATCTGCTAAGGGTAAAGCATCTAGTCTATTCAAGTTTTGTGCTTAACCATTGTAAATCTTTCATATTGTGAAGAATACCTTATGAGCTTTCAGTGTTCTCTCTTAGAGAGTGTTCTTCATGTCTTGAGAGGTCTTAGTCTTAAGGAGAGATTAAAATTGGTTTGCCAAGAGAGGTGCAAAATACTTATTGCTTGGACAGGTGTAGAATACTTGTTGTTTGGAAAGGTGGAGCCTAGAGAGGTGATAATACTTGTTATGACTGATTTATTGATTAGTGAAACCTCTTAAGCGATTTTCTTAAGGAAGAAATGGATGTAGTCCAAGAGTTAGGGTGAATACTTGTTATGACTGATTTATTGATTAGTGAAACCTCTTAAGCAGTTTTCTTAAGGGAAAAATGGACATAGCTCAAGAGCTAGGGTGAACTAGTATAAAATTAGATTTTTTTTTTTGTCTGATCTATTTGCCTATTAGACGTTGTATCTGCTTTATCTATCAACTTGCAATTTGAGTTTAGGCTCCATTCAACCTCCCTTTAGGAGCCAGTTGTACCTATAGTTGGTATCAGAGCTAACCTCACGAGTTAGTTCTTAACACAACTTAAGGAAAAATCCTAAGTGAACTCATGGAATTTGAAGGACAAGTTGTCAATAGGCCACCTTATTTTTATAATCATAATAAAAATTTATACAATAAGTTTGAGTTTTTAGAAAATTAATGTATTTCTTTTTTTAAAATTGTGTTAGACTCGTGGTAGAATTGTTAGAAATTCAACAAATTCAATAAATATATATATGAAATGGAAAAGAAAAAAAGAAAAAAAATGTTTTTAATTTAGATTGGATTGTATGTTTTTGGATTGTGGTTGCAGGGCCTTTAATAATGAATGGTGATTTGGGAGGAAACCTTCCAAAACTTGAGTTGAACCCATATGGGTGGTCACAGACATTGAATATGTTATACATAGATATGCCAGTGGGCACAGGATTTTCATACTCAGAAACGCAAGAAGGCTATTACAGTGATGACAAGTTATGGGTGGAGCATACTTATCAATTTTTACAAAAGGTCAATCATTCTTCTCAACCTCTAAATTTCTATTCTTCATCCATTTTAATGCCATGTTTTAGTATTAACTATATTTTTCTGTATTTTCATATAAAAAAATTCACAATAATACATTCTAATGATTTTGATATTAAATAGTTAAGATATCTAAAATTTGGATTAGAACTATAAGACAAAAATATATATTTAACTTCATTTTACGAGTACTTTACTATCAAATGCAAAATTTTATAACTTCAACTTTTTCGCACATCTCACGTTTTATAATCTTTACACATTTTAATAATTATAATGATTAATTATATTGAATTCTAACACATATTTAATAAATCCGTAAAATGAATAAATTTTAAAAAAGGACTATTATGGTAAAGTAAGATAAAATGGATTTACATAGTATCCAATGGGCAGTTGTTTAAGTAAGCCTTGTTTTAGAATAGAACACCATATCATGCTTAACAATTTTTACGGTTTTTCTAAATGGACCAGAGACTTAAATTGATCTAATTAAAAATATTTATTATTAAAAAATACTATATAACTAGTTTTAATATTTTTAGAGGTAGCTTCTTTAATGAATTTTGGTTCATACTATTTTTTTTTCCTTTTTAATAATAGATTTTTATATAATAATAGATTATTGTTGAATCATAAGTAGCAGTCTAACAGAGATGTAATGGTATCTATCATGAAGTTTTATAAAAAAAAATACTAATGTTGTCTAAACCTTAAACAAGATTACTAGTAAATAAATTGTTGTATGAAATAAACTAATCTTATCATTTCATTTAATATAGCTGATAAAAAAAATAACATTGTTTAAATAAGTAATTTTGTAAGCCAATTTATTAGGTCCAATGCAAAACCAGGTAAGTAGTGTTTTTTAACACTTTAAAACTGTGGGTTATGACTCACCTTTACCGATATCTTGACAACATAAATCGGAGGTTACTTACCGTAGACAATTAATTAAAATTATTGAGAGGTTACTTACCGTTCATAATTAATTGTTATTAAAGGGAGGTTACTTACCATTAATTGTTTTTATTATTGTTGTCTCCTAGAACCACTATATATAGTGACTTTCCTGATAAAAAAATAAAATATAGTGGCTTCCTTCCAATGTAACACACAACAAACATCAACATACACTTGCTTCCTCTATCTTTTCCTCTATTTCTTCTCTTGGGTGTAAGTGTTTAACCTATATAGAGAAAATTTGTTTTTGGGGTTATTTATCAATTAGCCTGAGAGGAATTCATTGTACTCCTAGTACCATTATAGTGAATGTTTTGCCTCTCTCGCCGCCGGTGGTTTTTTACCTCTATTTAAATAGGGTTTTCCACCTAAAAATTCTGATATCATTCTCATTTTTTCCTTGTTACTTTAATTTCTCATAATCTTTGGTTGAAATTATAACGCTTCTCCCTACAAAGACTAAGATAAGCTCCCAGCAAATTTGATCTCACTCATCCAATTAAGTATGTACTTTATTTTGTAAAGATATTTGGAATTTAACATTTGAATTTTGTTCTCTTGTAACAAGTTTAATCAATGAGCATGTGCAGTGGTTTATTGATCATCCAAAGTTTAACTCAAATCCATTTTACATTGGTGGTGGATCATATTCAGGATTGATTACAGGACCTCTTGTTCAAAAGGTATATGAAGGTAACTACGACACAACAAACAATGTCAATTAGTTTGATAATAACCTAAATTTGGCCTTATAAGATTTTCTTAATATGCTTCCTCCAAGAGCAGGTTATAAAGCAAGACAGAAGCCACTGATAAACATCAAAGTATTAACACTGTCGAGAGTATTCTTTTGTTTTGCTAAAGATGTTGTGTTTTACAATATATAATTGTCTATCATTTTTGTCATAATCAGGGTTACGTACTTGCGAGCCCAGCTGTTGATCGGCATACAGAACTGAATATGAAAGTTCTGTATGCATACCAGAGGAGTCTTATATCCCCAGCACTCTATAAGGTTATTTCTCATCATTATTTTGTTATGTTTGATGAAAGAAAAATTAATTTAATATCAAAATTTCTTTTATGATAAATGTTCTCTTAATATATTCAGAATAAAAGTTTTGCATAAATGTTCTATAGGTACGTTTTGTGAAAAATATGAAATCTATTCGACATTTATTTTTTGAATGTTCTAATATATTGCATATTTAGAATTGGGTTCGATAAATTTTTCTTACTTCTCATCATCTCTCTAATAATGATGATCTTCTCTCTTTTATTAAGAATGACGGTAGTCCTTTGGTTAAATTGATTAAACTTCCTTTGATAATTTTTTTCTATTTAGATGATATGTATGCTAGATTTCAAGATAAAATTGAGATTTTTATGACTATTTCAATAATTAAAGATTTAACTTGTCTAGTGAGAAATTCGTCTAAAACTTCAATGAAGAATGATAAAATGATTAAGTTTTTTTTGTATTAATATTCGTAGTGGTAAAGTTGTTTGTTCTTTTCCTGTTGTATGCGAGTTTCCTTTACTAGGTTGGATTAAAATTAACATTGATGGGCCTGTTAGAGGTATTTTAGTTTTGCTATTTGTGGATGTATTTTCTTTGAAGTATGAGAGAATTTATTGGTGTTTTTTTTTTGCATTTCCGGAATTTCAAGATAAAATCTCTGGTGCTATCATATCAAATTAAACTTATGCATATGATTTTTGTTGAATTTGTTTGCATATTCAAGGGTGATATTCGAATTGATTAGATGAGTTATATATTAATGGATTAGACATGACTATGTATAATATTTAAAAAGATATATAGCGATATGCGTGTGTTATTTTTTTTTTCGTCGTATTCATTTTCTTTAAATTATTCAAATATTTTTAGTTTATTTAGTATTATATTTTAAAATTTATTTACTTGAAAACATTTTTGCAGTCTATGAAAGAAAACTGTAACGGTGATTATGTAAACATTGATCCAGAAAACACAAAGTGCGTCTCAAATTATGAAGCTTATTCTGAGGTTAGTATTAATTCTTCACTTTGGTTTACTAATTTAAGAGTTTGATTGAAAAAACTTATAGATATAGTACATAAATCAAATTATAAAAATGATTTTCTATTAGTTTCTTTAAAATATGAATTTTTATTTACGTATTGTTTTTTCTTTCCTTAAACTATTTTGAAAGAAATTTTGTCTGAACAGTGACAGAGTTTATTTAATTTTCTGGTTAACATGCATAACAGTATTCAATAATGGATTGATTTGCAGCTAGTTCGTTACATAAACGAACAACAAATTATGGAACCTCTCTGTGTTACTACGCCTGGTTTGAATCGAGAAATCTTAGAAGAACTTGAAGATCCTCCAACATTTTGGTGTAGAGTTCAGTAAATTCTTCTCTCTTTAAACTTGTGTTTTGGCTAAAGGAATTACATGATTTTTTTTCATATTCTTTATCGAAAAGAGGTAAACTCTTTCAATAAGAAAATTAAACATAACTAGAACACAATTTCAACCTCATCCAGAAATTCTTACTATCACACTATCAACACAACTCAAGTGAAATTATCTATTTGGCTCATTTTTATTTTTTTTATCAACAATAAAAAATATATATACATAAGAATCACTTTAGAGGTGATTCAACCCTTATACAAAAAGGTATGAGCAGTTTAAGAGTATAACACCTTTGAACCATCTAAAAAACAAAATAGCTCCTGACAAAATCTGACAGAAACTTCCTCCGACAACCCACTAAAACGAATACAAACAAACCAAAGGGCAAGACACCAATCAGAAAACGAAAAACTAGCTGAGAAAAATTTAGATGTGAATCAAACTGAAACCTTCAACTGAGCTAAAGAAAATATTTCAGACAAGTCTAGAACTCTCTAATTAAAAACTATCTTATTTCTATGACGTCAAATATCTGTTGACATGGATATAGCTAAGGTTTATGTTGTTTTGGATCACTCAATTAAAAAATAAAACTAATACTTCTAATATCATGATTAGCTAAACTCTTAGAACAACAATTTACTTTTCTTTATAAGAAATTTTAAAATTCATCATCTTAAGTTAACATGAATTTATGAATTGTGTTTAGAGCTATTATCATATCTTTGTTGACAAATGGGCAAATGATGAAAGTGTGAGGAAGGCCCTTCATGTAAGAGAGGTAATGGTGCATTGAATAATTTAATTTAATTATATTTGAAGGGTTAATTATTTATATATGAAAGTAATTGAAGAAGTAATGGTTTTTGAACAGGGAACTAAAGAGGAATTCCTGAGATGCAACAGAACAGTGGCATACACCCTAACATGGCTAAACGTAGTACAATATTATCGGAATCTCACTAAAGCCAACCTTCAAGCTCTCGTTTACTGGTAATTAACATTTAGTTAACTTCCACACCAAAACTCTCTCTCTCTCTCTCTCATTTTTCATTTTTAATGACTGTTGTTTAAATATTTTTAAAAAAGTGAAATATATATATATATATATATATATATATATATATATCAACTAAAATTAACTTATAAATAATTAATTATAATTCAAAAAATCACTAAATAAAAATTAATTTTAGAAAAAAATAATAATTAATTACTATATTAATCAAATTAGACATTAGTTTCTAAATTAGTTATCTAGTCTTTTAATTACAACTTTAAAATTTAAAATTTGTGTAGTTTTAATTATATACCAATTTAGAAACTAGTTTATAAATTGATTAATAATAGAAACTGATTTACATACTAATAAATTTTTAATCTCTATATATAGTAATTAATTATTTTTTATCTTTAAAATTATTTTTTTATTTAATGATTATATTGTAATGTATATCTGAAGAGATGTTCTTTATTTTTTGAAAATATTTATGAAAAAATTATGAAAATAAATTATTAAGTACTAATTGTTGGATTATGATTAATTGCAGTAGTGATCTTGATATGAGTGTTCCACATATGGGTACACAACATTGGATCAATTCCTTCAACATGACCATACTTGACAAATGGCGAGCATGGTTTGTCGACGGTCAAGTTGCCGGGTAATTAACTTAATTATAATATTTAATTATCATCCTATTTATTTCCACTAATATATGTTTTAGTTTATAAATTACTTTTCAAACTTTGTAGTTCTTCAATTTTCTCTCTCTCTCTCTACTCAAAATTAAAGGTGATATATGTTTTTTTTTATAAGACTCAATTTATAATATCTGCACAGACTATTTTAAACTAAAATACTGCATAATTAAGGAAGAGAAAAATTATATTAGCAAACAATTACAAGAGATAAGAGTACATTAAAAATACATAAGTATGGAAACACATACATTTATGCCAGTATATCTTAATAAGTTTAAGCAATATAAAACATCAACGCGATTTTTTTATTTATTTTTAATTTCTCTAATAATTAATTTGGTATATTTGTCTATCATTCTGTCCACTTTTTCAGCTCTTGATTTTATATCTTCAATTTTTTTTAAAAGAAGAGAAACTATATATGTGGCATCATATTAATTAATTACATGTTCCTTTGAATATTTCACAGGTTCACAGAAATCTATAAAATGAAAGAAGATCACTTCTTTACATATGCAATCGTGAAGGCAAGTAACCATAAGTTTTAAGATTAATTATTTATTTGAATTAATTAGTTATCATATTTTGGTAATATATATTAATTAATTAGAGATCTCTCCAGAATTTTGATTATGTGCTTTGTCATTGTAATGTAATGCAGGGTGCTGGACATGTGGCTCAAACATTTAAACCCAAGGAAGTTTATCATTTGATCAATAGATGGTTTTCATTTTCTCTTATCTAAGATTATGCTTCACGTTAATGGATTTCTATTTTTTTTTATTTCTATTTACCTATGCAGAATTTTTCCTTTTCGATATAGTGTCTCTCAAATAATCATTTCTTTTTGTAATTTATAAAGTTGAGACAACCGTTATTATAGTCACCTTAGTTATTTGATTAATATGTAACTGTCACATACAAAATTCTATTAGATGAATTTACCATTCTCTCTAGTATTACAATTAATCTTTCTTTTATGTATTTTTTTTTTATAGTTATACCTGCATAATAAAATTTAATACATCATCAGTAACCTATTCGATATAAGCAATTAATAGAAAAAAAAAATCTCTTGACATAAGGTGAGACTATTACACCTGTTGGTGCTATTATTCTCGTTGCTGATGTTGTTGTATAGAAAACTAATAGCTCTAGTATTTTTGTGGTTGTTAATGGACAAAATACAATTGTTTCTAATGCAAATTTTGTTGTTGTTGCTGCTCCGGGAAAAAAAAAAAATGTTGTTTCTAAGACATATTTTCTATGTTGTTGGGATGCAGGGTCCTACTATTTTTCAGGATTCTTCCGTTGAAGTTTTGTAGGTCAAAAGATAAAGAAATCTGTTGTTGAACTCTATTCTTGCAGTTGATGATACAAAGGTTGAACCAGGATCTCATATTGATATTTATGTTCATATGACTCAGATGATTTGCTACAAAAAAAAGGACCCCTTGCATACTAATAATTTGCGACCTCTTGAAGAATCCTCTCAACTCAATTTTGCATCTAATGCAACGCCTCCTAAATTTGTTGCTGACAAACGGATTACTTCTAAACTATTTCTCATGATTTGGCTTTGCAAAATTATTTTGAATTTTCAGATGATGATCAAGAAGCTCATGAGTCACCTCCGACCATCTTGGCAACGAATATAGTTAAATCTACCTTGACTGATATTTTTTTTAAAAGAAGCTAATTTGGTTGCTAAGGGTGAAAAAATGGATGAAGATGAATCATTAAGTGAAGAAGAGGAACAAGTACAAACCTCCAAGAGACCGTGATGTCCTCCTAAAGTTGGAGTAAAAGTCAATAAGAAAACCTCTAAAGCAGATCAATCTAAGAAAAAGTAATGGTGTGCATGATTATCATCGGGTTTTATTATGGATGTTATATGCAAATGGGGTCAATATGGTTGGTTTATTGACATTCAATCATTCCTCTTTATGTCATTAAGAGCTACGCTTTAGAGAAGACTCTTTTCTTTGTCTTCTTGTCTTTATTTCGTTTTTCCTTTTTTGGTTTAAACTTCCAATGTAGTTGCTTAGATTACTCTTGGGAAACAAAATTATTTTTTTTGGAGCTATCACCTTGGGGATTTAAACAAGATATAATAATCATGTGAAGAAATTTAATGAGTCTCATTTATCCCGATTAGTCACTACAAAATTAATTTATACTTGTCTACAATGAAAGAAAAGGCAATTGAAAACTTTATATGAATATGATATTTAACTTTATATTATTTAATCTATTTATATGCTATTTGTTCTCAATTCCTCAATGTTTCTTGTAAATGATAATATAAAACACATATGAATAGTGACAAGTGAATAAATGGTCTCCTCATACATTGGACAATTCTCTGTTGTGATACAAGTCACCTTCTTGGGCATGCAATGGAGTGTGGATGCCCAGAACAATACTGTAACTTTTAGGGGACAAAGATCAACACTCTTGACCCTCCTTGATGACACAACTGTTAGAATTATAGGGCTAAAACAAGAGGGGGTGAATTGTTTTTGAAATATTTTCTCAAGTATTGAAGCTAGAGTGAAAGGCTATGAAGAATTAATCAATGGAAAATCCGTCCAGCCAAATATAAAACTGTTTTTAAGCTTGATGCAGAAAATCAACCGGTTGTTTTTATGAAACAGTCGGTTGTTTTTATTAGCACTTTATAAAAACAAAGTTAAAGCAGTTTAAAGAGTGTAAGGATGGTTTATACTGGTTCACTCAACATCTGAGCTACATCTAGTCCTCAGAAACCACTGAGAATACATTATGTAATCAACCCTAGATTACAAGCTACACACATCAAGAGTGATGATCTTAAACCCCTCAAGAACACACACCACTCCTTGGGAAAAACCACACCAAGAATGTTGATCTTGATCCCCTCAAGAACAAAACTTGAAAACTCTTTTTGATTGATCTCTCTTACTTGGTTAATGCATAGGAGCGTAAAACCACCTTTTTATCTTTCAATCAAATGGTTAAAACAGTTACAACAAAAAACTAAAAGTTGTTGGAATCATTTAAAACAGAAAAACCACTTAACAAAATTTTGTTAAGGTTTTCAGAAAAACAATCAGTTGATTTTTCAAAATAATCGATTGATTTTTGTTTGACAACATTAAAATCCACTAAGTGTCAAACAACATGTTGTTTCGAAATTTCAACCTGTTGAAATTTGTTTGACAACAGAGACAACGACAAAGCTTTTCCAAATCATTTTAAAATCTACTAAGTGTCAAACAACCTGTTGATTCGAAATTTCAACTTGTTGAAATTTCACTTCCTTTTAGAAAACCCATCTTTTCAAAATGTTAAAGATTCAATTGAGCTTGGATCATCTTAAGGAGTGAATTAACAAGTTTCAAACAACTAGACACACACACACAACAACAACAAGGTCTTCAAGCTTTCCACTTGGATTTGGAGACATCAAAGCATCTTGTTCAACAAAAAACTACAATATACATGATAGCCCTATAATTGTCACTTTCACTATCTGATGAGGACCAAGGAGAGAGGACGCCTGAGGCCCAAGCCCAATCCTAAACTGAGGCCCAAGCCCAACCCATGATTACATCATCCACCATGCCTCAGAGGATTACTAGAAGCAGGGCACAAGCATTAGAAGATGAACATCAATTAATGTCTCTTTTTGTAATTTCTTTATAGTAGATTTAAATAGAGCATAAAAGGAAGGCGTGGATAGAAGTTTAGGGCTTATGAGAAGAATAAACAAAGTCACACCTTTCACGTGAAGTCACACCTTCCATGTGACCTAGTTTAGGCGCCATTTTCAAATGGCTTTCTTTTGAAAATTCCCACCTTAAATTCGGCCCTCTAAACACTATAAATAGAGGTGTTTGGCTCATGTAAAATCATATTGAATTTGAAGTAAAGTTACTATACACAATGTGTGTGAGAATTAGTGACACTTGTTTCTCCTAACTTAGTCTTATCTTGTGAGTCTTTGGTAACTCTCAAGTGGCGGCAACCTCACTTATCTTGGAGTCTATTCACCTTCCAAGTGGCGTGAACCTTCTTCCCTAGCTTCAACCACATAAGTTTTCCTATCATTCATCTTCTAATTCCATTTCCATTCAATTTCAAATTCTAAACATGTCTTCTTCATTTGTTCTTGGTTTCAATCGGTTGAATTGTGTTGTTTCTTGATTTTAATCGGTTGAATTGTATTGTATGTTGTTTTCAATCGGTTCACTTGTCTTTAATTGTGTTTCTATTCAGTTCATGTGAATTGTTTTTGTATTCTTGATTCCACACCACTATTTGTCATTCATATTCACCTATACTTGTGTTTTTCCTTTGGTCTTTGGAAATGAACCTTCACATCTACTTAACACTTGTTAAGTTAATGTCCAGTGGAAAAATTTTCCTTAGACTTCTCACCTTAATTGCTTAAGAATTACCGATCCTAATTCTAAAAAGTGTCACCTAATGAATCAACCTAAAATCAACTCACATCACTATCCTGGTTAATTCTACTCATGTCAATCCATTGTATACCATGGCCTTAGAATAAATAGATTTTGTGTTGTCCCGATGTTCGAGCATTCTCTACTAGGAAGAACGAGTAAAGTAAGGCTAGTCAAGCTCCACCTATCCGATCCAAAAGCTTAGCATTAAATGTTTTTCCTCGTTTGCCCTAAACTCAAGCAAATCACCTCCTCATAAATGATGTTTTACCCATCTTAATAAGAAGAGATTATTGTTATAATTAATACATTTAAGGGAAAATTTCATCATTTAAAAGAATTATTTAACAATAATTTACCGTTCTTAATAAGAAGAGATTATTGTTATAATTAATACATTTAACGGAAAATTTCATCATTTAAAAGAATTGTTTAACAATAATTTACGAGAATCTGGATTAAAAATAGGCCTAATACACTCATAGGAGGGGAATAAAAAGAATAAAAAGAGAGGCGACAAATAGTAAGGAGGACAAACAAAAAGCTCTCTGGCTTAGGGGTTTCAATATCCTAGACCAGAACATTAACACCCATTGTGGGGTCAGGTAAAAATTCTCCTACCTCCCCAAGAGAGCACGAAAGGAATTTTCTCTTGACTCGCAAGACAAACACAATCAATATAAGAAACATGAGACAAACCTTCGAATCGGAGGGAGAAGATGGTACTTCGACCATGCAAAAGATCCTGGAAACCGTACAACAACTATAACAAGACAGTGTTGATGCTAGAAGAAAAGAAAAAAAGGCCATAAGTGAACAAGAAGAGAGATTACGAGAAGAAGCAGACACCACATGAAACTTGATGGAAGAAGCCTTGAGGGTGTTTGAAGAATTACAAGAAATAAATGAAGAATTATATCAAATTCTTCGAAGGAAGATAGCGCGACATGGACATTCAGATCCCTACGTGGTTCAGGCACAAAATGACCCATAACCTTTCTCTCAAGCCATGATGGACAAACTGGTTCCGCCACACTACATGGTTCAAAAAATTATGCCATTTTCTAGAACAGAAGATCCAAAAATTCATCTCAAAGTGTTCCGTGTATATATGCTTATCTCAGGGGGATTTGACGTAGTACGATGTAAGATGTTTGTTGGCACTTTCACATAAACAACTCTACAATGGTTCAATGGAATACCTGATGGGGTCATCACATCTTTCCACACGTTTTTTTGTAGAAATTCTTGGAACAATTTGTGGCCAACAAAGCAAAGCCTCCCAAAATCGCTGACTTTTTTGACATCTTAGTCGATTTTGTGACACTTCTGTACAGATACAACCCCTGAATGAGGAGATTTTTGTTGAAGTATATGTAAAAGGACTTTAGGCGAATCCTTTAGTAAGTCTGTTATTCAGAAAAAGGCTGACTCAGTGGTCGATATCTGAGTAAGATCCTTCTCGCACATCAAAGCGAAAGAGGTCATGCAACGAAAGAGATTGGAAGAAAAATTGCAAAAAATGACCAAACACAAAGAAAATGACCCTCAAAGGAGGTCGACTATGTTAGAATATATGGCCTTAAACAAAAGGGGGGGTGAATTGTTTATAAAAGATTTTTGAAAACTTTGAAGGTATAATGAAAGCCAATGAAGAATCACAGAGAAAGAACATAAGGAAAACAATGCACAAAGTTGTTTTAGTTGATTTCCAGAAAATCAACCAGTTGTTTTTGCGATTCAACCGGTTGTTTTTATTAGCAGTTAATAAAAACAATTTAAAACAGATATATGTGAGACCAGGGAAAGAGAGAATCACACAAACAAATTTATACTGGTTCACTCTTACACCAAGAGCTACATCCAGTTCCCAGAAACCACTGGTAATCCACTATGCAATCAAAACCAGATTACAAACACCACACACCAAAGTAGTGACCTTGAACCCCTCAAGAAACACACTACCTTTGACAAACCACACCAAGAATATTGATCTTGAACACCTCAAGAACACACAACACTCCTTGGAAACACAAATACAGAAATACAGTAATCAAGGAAGAAGGGAATAGAATACACCTGGGTATTACAAAGCTTAAAGTTCAAAATTACAACCCAATCCTATTCCACACACTTAAGAATGATCCAAAGCTCTTTCAAATCTTGGAAAAACTGTTTTGATAAACTCTTTCTCTTACTCCAAGATTAGGAGCGTAAACCACCTTTATATGGACCAACCAAGTGGTCAGAAACATTTAATAAAGGTGCCAAGTTAGTTAGGATCATTTAAAACATATTAAAACCATTTAACAAAATTCTGATAAGGTTTTCAGAAAAAAAAAATCGATTGTTTTGTCGAAACAATCGGTTGAAGTGACTTCACAACAAAGTCAAGCTTTTCAAAACCTTTTCAAAAACTGCTAAGGTAAAACAACTTGTTTTGAAATTTCAGCCTGTTGAAACTACTAAGGTAAAACAACCTGTTGTTTCAAAAAACAACTTGTTGAAATTTCAACAACATTTTAGAAAACTCATCATTTCAAAAGGTTAAAGATTCAAATGAACTTGGATCATCTTAAGGAGTGAATTAACAAGTTTCAAACAACTAGACAACACACACACACACCCAGCAGCAAGGTCTTCAAGCTTTCCTCTTGGAT